>Ga0214923_10000642_pt1 | contig 51710 bp, 47 predicted proteins | sample LL1510_MetaG_FD_177993 | JGI IMG/M metagenome (GOLD analysis project Ga0214923, IMG submission 177993) | Freshwater microbial communities from Lake Lanier, Atlanta, Georgia, United States - LL-1510 | ecosystem: Environmental > Aquatic > Freshwater > Lake | place: USA: Georgia | collected...
GGAAATGGAAGAAATGAAATTAAAAATAATTCGAATAATCAATTTAGTTTAAAAAGAATACAAAGACAAGCAGAAGCAAATGCAAAAGCAAATGGAAATGGAAATGGAAATGGAAATGGAAATGGAAATGGAAGAAATGAAATTAAAAATAATTCGAATAATCAATTTAGTTTAAAAAGAATACAAAGACAAGCAGAAGCAAATGCAAAAGCAAATGGAAATGGAAATGGAAATGGAAATGGAAATGGAAGAAATGAAATTAAAAATAATTCGAATAATCAATTTAGTTTAAAAAGAATACAAAGACAAGCAGAAGCAAATGCAAATGCAAATGCAAAAGCAAATGGAAATGGAAATGGAAATGGAAATACTTCTAATATGTATCAAACATAATATTTATAATCTTTTGAATAAAGTCAGTCGTCAATTTTTAATGATAATACATTGAGCACTTAAATACGATTTATAATAATTTTAGCATCAATTTTTAATTGATGCTAAAATTATTATAAAATCATAGTAGTTAACTTCATAAAAATGAAACATATTTCAATTGAAATCGAAGATTCTATTCGGCAAATAAATGAGATACTTAATCACTGGACAAATGTATGGAAGGATGGAATTCCTCCATTTTCTCCACTAGCAGATGAAAGTGTTAGGTTGTTGAAAAACCAACTAGAAATTCTAAAGAAATGTCTTGCCGAAAAGGAGGAAGTCAGAAAAAATGAATTCAAACAGGCTGGATTAGAAGACAACACATCGTATCAGATCACATTCGTTCAATCTGAACACAGTAAGATTGTCTTTCGGAAAAAATTCATACCGATAATTGAACCCAGACTGGATGAAATTGGACCCATACGGTTTGAACCCAGATTTGTTGAAATTAAATCCAAAAGATTGAAAATAAAACCACAAAAAAAGAGCGACGGTTGGAGAGCACCAAACAAAAATCAAAGAAGACCAGTTTGTCGATACTAAAACCAGAAATGGTTTGTAGAAATTGTCAAACTTTTATAATAATTTTTACAGATAATAATGATGCATTATTATTCCAGTTATTCAATGCGACATAATCACATGTGTTCAAATTTTATAAATATTTGATAATATATTAAAGTTATAATGAGCCGGGATGCATTCAACTGTTATGCTACCACAATACATCATTACATAAATAACGATTACCAGTTTTTTTAGGTAATTGTAAGCTAATATGTATGATATATGTGTGGAAAGATAGCGACTCTTCATCTTCCCGGTATTTTACATAAAAATTTTGCTTTGATAGTTAATTCATCAAATGACGCAAACGAATTTCTGGAATCCATCTTATAATTTCTTCGAAATCCATTATATTTATTATATATAATATTATTATGTGTGGAATAATCGGATTTTTAGGAAAACAAAACTCAATCCCTTTTTTAATTCAGGGTCTCAAATTACTACAAAACCGCGGGTATGATAGTGCAGGAATAAGTGTTTTAGCAGACCACATCAATACAATTAAATACGCCTCTACTGACGCATTAGACTCCATTAAGAAGCTTGAAGAAAACATCGCACTTTTACCGGAAGAGCATCACAGTGGAATTGCGCATACGCGTTGGGCCACTCACGGAAGAAAAACCGACGAAAATGCACACCCACACCACTCCATGGATAAAACGATTTCCGTTGTTCATAATGGAATCATCGAGAACTATTTACAAATAAGGGACTTTCTAACAAAAGAGGGGTTCATATTTAATAGCACGACTGATACTGAGGCAATTGCACAATTATTCCAGTATTATTTGAGTAAGAATGACCTGATTCCAGCAATTGAGAACCTCTGTAATACATTACATGGAACATGGGCCTGTTTGATTCAATGTGTCGCATATCCGACTAAGATCATTGCTTTACGCAATGGAAGCCCCCTCTTATTTTCTAAAACGGACGATAACTATTATTTTACATCGGAAGTCAGTGGATTCCAGAATAAAGTGGATACATATCGTATAACAAAAGATAAATCGTATTATATTTGTGATTACAATTGCGAACAATTAATTACGAAGGAAATTAAACAAGGAATTCATTATAATGAGTTGGATAGTAGCTTCCATCAGATTGATAAGCAACTTATTGATTTAAGTCCGGACCCTTATCCACATTGGATGATAAAGGAGATTTATGACCAGATAAGCGCAAGTGCGAGAGCTATAAATAATGGAGGGCGTTTAAGTGGAGAGATGGGAATAAAATTGGGGGGGTTAGAGGGCCATAGCGATATCCTACTCAAATATAAGAAGATCTGTTTTCTCGGATGTGGAACTTCTCTTCATGCTGGAATGTATGGTAGCGTCTATTTTAACCGGTTCGGTATTCAAACTAGCGTATGCGATGCAAGCGAATTCTATGAATACAATTATGATTCGGATGCTCTTTATATAGTCCTATCACAGTCCGGAGAGACAAAAGATGTTCATCGGGCGATGGAACTTATTCAGAAACGAAATGGGGTTATTGTCTCAGTTGTAAATGTTGTTGAGTCTCTTATTGCGCGTGAAGCGCTATGTGGTGTTTATATTAACGCCGGAAGTGAGAAGGCTGTCGCATCGACGAAGAGCTTCACAAATCAAGTTATCGTTTTATGCTTGATTGCAATGTGGTTTTATAAAAATGGGAGCGCAAATACAACTGAGAAAGATGAGTTATTTGACCGGTTAAGGTCCGATTTATTGGAGTTATCAGATGCAATCCGGATGACAATTGATTCATGTGTTGAGCCCGTTCGTAAAATCGCGGAAGTATTATACAAAAAGGAGAATATGTTTTTACTGGGGCGTGGGTCTTTATACCCCATCGGATTAGAGGGAGCCCTCAAAATAAAAGAGATTTCCTATATACACGCAGAAGGCTTCTGTGGGGGCGCTCTAAAACACGGGCCATTCGCCCTTATTGAAGAGGAGACGCCCATTTTTATACTGTCAAATGATGATTCAAACGCGCAGAGAATGGAGAGCGCCGGAGAGGAGGTCTCTTGTCGAGGAGCTCACGCAATTTTAATAACGAATGAGCCCAATCTTTTTAAAAATACAGTCTATAAATATATGATTTCGGTCATTAAATTGAGGGAATTATCTAGTCTTCTGGCAGTAATCCCATTCCAATTACTATGCTATGAAATTGGTCTCAAAAAGGGGGTCTCAGTTGACCAGCCAAAGTCATTAGCAAAAGTTGTCACAGTAGACGGATAGATATCTCTATATTGATTGTAATTTTTTATAAAAAAATATATATTATTTTTTTATTGTAAAAACTATAAATTATCAAAATTATAATATTTGAAAATAATACTGGAATGGAAAATTTAGAGCTTCTTCTCCAACCTAATATACACCGCCATGTATTGCTTCCAATACAATATCCCGCGCTATTTAAGCAGTATAAAGATGCAACTGCTACATTCTGGCGCCCAGAGGAAATTGATTTGACGCGCGATAAAAATGACTGGGAGCGCCTTACCGCAAATGAGCGCCGTTTTATAAAATATGTCCTTGCCTTTTTTGCGTCTAGCGATGGAATTGTTATGGAAAATCTGGCGGAGCGCTTCATGTCTGAAATACAGGTCCCAGAGGCGCGGGCCTTTTATTCTTATCAAATATTCATCGAGCAAGTTCATAGTGAGACTTACAGTCTCCTCATTGATACCTATTGTGATGATGCAGATGAGAAGAAGTTCCTCTTTCAGGCGACTCAAAATGTCCCAGTTGTAGCAAAAAAAGCAGACTGGGCCTTGAAGTGGATATCAGATACAACCGCAAATTTTGGGAAACGGCTGGTAGCATTTGCTTGCGTAGAGGGAATCTTTTTCAGTGGGAGCTTCTGCGCAATTTTTTGGTTGCGAAAGAGAGGTCTAATGCCTGGGCTGACATTCAGCAATGAATTAATCAGTCGCGATGAGGGTATGCATACTGATTTTGCGGTGTCGCTTTATCAAATGTTGTCGAACAAACTGACGCAGGATGAAATATACGAGCTTGTGAGCGAGGCTCTTGAAATAGAGAAGGAATTCATTTTGGAGGCGCTTCCATGTAGCCTAATTGGAATGAACTCGGAACTGATGAGTCAATATTTGGAGTTTGTAGCTGACCGTCTGATTGTTCAATTGGGGTATGAGCGCTATTGGAAAACGGAGAACCCATTCGAATTTATGGAATTGATAAGCCTCCGTCCGAAGTCCAATTTCTTTGAGAATCGCGTCGGTGAATACAGAAAAGCAGATGAGGGCGATTCATTGGAATTAATCGAAGATTTTTAAATTATTTTCGACATAAATTATAATTCTTTACAAACCATTCGATGGTTGTAGTAATACCTTTTTCAATCGGAGTAAATTGAAAATTCGGTAAAAATTGCAAAAGTTTATAATTATTCGCAGTTTTCTTGAATTGACCATCTGGTTTTTCTTTATCAAATATCATATTATCACTATAATCAAATTCTTTCGCAATACATGATGCGACATAATTTATAGATTTTTCATCACTTTCGGGAACAGAAAGAATAATCGGTTCTAATTTATTATAATTTTCCAAGGTCCATAAAATAAGTTTAGCAAGGTCTTCTGAGTAGATAAATTGTCTTAGTGGATTTCCAGTACCTGCGATTACAAATGGTTCATTGTTTTTTTTAGCTAAATAACATTTATGTATTAGTCCCGGAATAACATGAGAATCTTGTAAATTAAAGTTATCAAAAGGGCCATAAATATTGGTTGGAATAACACAGATAAAATTGTCATTATACTGTTCTTGATACGCCCTAGATTGAACTTCTAACATTCTTTTAGCGTAAGCATAAGCATCATTTGAAGTATGAGGAGGACCATTATGCAACATTGTTTCATCAATCGGATATGTCGTTTTATCTGGAAAAATACAAGTAGATAAACAACTTATAACTTTTTTAACTTTAATTTCATGACAAACTTTAAGAACATTTGTATTAATAATAATATTTTTTTCAAACATGTCGACTTTATAGGCCATATTTTTAAATAATCCACCTACACACGCTGCAAGATGAATAACATAATCCGGATTAAAAGTAGAAAAAGTGGAAAAAGTATTTGTATAATCTGTTAAATCACAATCATTTGAAGAAATAAAAATAAATTTATAATTATGACAATAATCCAATGATATATTTTTAATCGCAGAACCAACTAAACCAGAACCTCCTGTAATTAATATAGTTTTCATTAAATATAATAATAAGATATTTGTAATATGTAATAGAGGAAAATTGATTTTAAATAGAATTATTTTTTTAGTGTATAAAAATGAGTTTATTATCATATAATTTATTTCAACAGAGACAAATGACACAAGAAGAAATTCTTGAAGCAATTCGTGAGTTGGCTGATTCTGATTTTTTAATATTTTCAATTGATGAACATGAAAAGATTTTCTGTAATCTATATAATCAACTTCAAAAAATGGATATTAATCTCATTTTTAGAGATGATTTCGTGCGTATGATTCAAAAAATAATTAAACATTTTTTGAATAAAGATATTTTAAGAGAAATAACACTATTTCTTTTTTTAATTTTCACTAAGATTTCAACTGAAAATTGTGATATGTTATTGGAAAATGTTCCAGACATTATTTCATTCATTATCCATTTCATTAAATGGAAAAAAGGAGGAGCAATATATATTCGAAAATACTACTTGATTGCAATGCAAATTTCAGTTGTTTGTCCAATGTTGATTCCAATATTCCTTGAACACATGGACATCCCACAAGTAAAAAAACTGGTTGGGAATGACGGAAATGACAGTAATACTATGTTTTCGATATATAATTGGATTTATCACATTTCAAGTCATCCTTGTGGAATCGATTTCATCATGAAAGAACCGGAATATTTCACGAAAATCTTGTGTGAACTAGTCAAAAACACGACACTTCAAATCTTTTTTCAAAAGGCTATCCTAACCCTTGAAAATATACTGCGTTTGAAAAATCAAGTAATTCAAGAAATGGCTCAGTCTGAAATTAGTGAATGTGTTCCAAATATGATGAAAGTCTATTTTCCGATAGATTTAAAGGAAAAATGGGACAGTGTACAAAAATCTTTTTGATTTTTTTCAAAATTATAAAAATTGATGGTAAACCTGGTATAATTTTTTATTGATTAAGAGCACACAAAGATGACCATAATATCCATCGAATATAAGTGTACTAATAATAATAATACTTCAAGAATTAATTCATTCGAGTCTTATCTATTTATTGATAATCAAAAAACAATAATCAACTTGATATCCCCAAACTATTGTATTGTTTGTCGGGGAGTAGGTGGTGGCTGTTTTTGTCGATCATAAATCAAGATATACCTTATGTTTTTCTTCATTTTTTTTCTAATATATAATTATGTTTCGTATTAAAAAAGAGACTACGTTAGAAAAAAATTCAGTTATAAAACCAATTTATAAATATCCAAAATGTTTAGAGCAAATTAGTAAATATTCAATAAAATTCGCAAGTCCCGATTTTTTTATTGAAAATTTACAATTACTAAATAATAATAGAGATCTATTATATATTTATAATTTTCCAAATTTAAATATAATTGATGACTATGGTCTATTATTCATGTTTAAAATATATTCATTATTTGAAAAAAAGAAATATTATATTGTAGAAATTCCATATTTTAATAAAATATCATATATTTTCAATAACAATATAAATCGCGAACAAATTTATCGTCATATAGTTATTCAATCATGTCGTATAAATAATAAATATATAAATATAACAACTGAGGAACGTAATATTATTCTATCAATACAAAATTATGAAAATATAGATTATTATAAAAATAAGGATAAACTATTTTATTATTATTTGAGATTGATAATTATGACAAGTCAAGATTTTAATATAAAAGGTAAAAAATATTTAGATGAAAATAAAATAAAAAAAGATTTTTTAGATGTAAAAAAATATTTTACAAATGCGGAGAAATTCCTAAAAAAATATTGGAACGAATTGTTAAAAGAGAACCCACATTATGAAGCCGATATGAAAAATCAGTTTGATATCAATTACAAATCACTCATGGAAAAAATTGACCATTTTATGAAAACGCCAGAATATAAAACATATCGACGAAAAATCTATATTAAACCGTTCAAGTTCCCCCTTAAAAAATTCTTCGGTTCCGAAAAACAACTCCAATACAAAATGTTTGCGGACCTCATTGATGAATTCAAAAAATCCGAAGACTACCGATTGGCATAAAACCAATATAAAAGAATTTCGCTATTTATATTGAAAATTATGACAATGATAGACGAATATATAAACTATCAGTTAGAAGCTGAGAAAAAATACGGGAAAGATACCATAGTATTTTATGAAAACGGCTCATTCTATGAAATATACGGCGTAGATAATGAAAAGGAGCGCGTAGGACAGCCGAAGCGGATAAGTGAGATACTAAATATCGCAATGACCCGCAAAAACAAGAAAATATTAGAGAATTCCCGCAAAAATCCTCTATTAGTGGGGGTTCCAGTCGCCCACTCTGAAAAACACATCAAGGCCCTTATTACCAGCGGGATGACCATCGTTTATGTGGAGCAGACTACAACGCCCCCAAATCCTGAACGCCGTTTGACGCGGGTTCAGTCGCCCTCGATGTATATCGCCGATGAATATAAAACTGTGAATAATTATGTGCTATCGATTTATTTTGAGGTCGTTCGGGATCGGCTCGGAAAGGCGAATCTGGTCGCCGGTTTGAGCGCGTTCGATTTGACGACGGGGGACGGCATCTTCTTTCAAACGCAATCTTTAAATAATGACTTCGAAATCGTATATGAGGACATATTCCGTTTTATGGAATCGATTGACCCAAAAGAGGTCGTAATCAATATGGAGCGCGCGTTCGAGGTATCCATCCACGATATCGAGTGTCATCTAGAATTATACCGCAGAAAATACTACATTCGCAAATTGAAAGCCGACTACTCACGAGTGGTTTATCAGAATGAGATACTGGCTCGCGTTTTCGAGAACAAATCACTATTATCCCCATTGGAGGCTATGAACTTGGAATTTCAGCCGATGGCGACGATGGCCATTATGCTATCCCTCGATTTCATTTTCGACCACGACGAGCGCATCCTTCGGTCCCTGAAAGCCCCAAGGGAGTGGCAGGAAAAGAAACATCTCATTCTCAATAATAATACGCTTTACCAGCTGAACATAGTTCGTGATGAAATGGGAGGGAATAGTTGTCTATTTAACATTTTGGATTCTACGAAAACCTTGATGGGCCGCCGTTTGCTGAAATCGTGGATGCTCAATCCGATTATAAATCCACAGATACTGGCGAAAAAATACGAGATATTGGATCGAGTAATCACGGGCCAGTATTGGTTGCGCTACGACAAACTAATGAGTTCAATCATCGATTTGGAGCGCTTTTTTCGAAAGATGAGCATTGGCTACCTACATCCACACGAGATGGCAACATTCGAATTCTCCATTGACGCAATCAAGACTATACTTGAAATGACTGACTTCTCGTTCGATGATAATAATTTCATGGATACATTTGCGATGGATAGTAGTGGATTTATGGAATTTTATCAGAAATTTTATAATACATTTGAACTTGATATCATGGCCACGTTTAATTTGAATGATATAACTCAATCATTCTTCAAGAGAGGGGTCGTCCCTGAATTGGATGAAATCCAGAATCTTATCCAGATTGAGCGCAAATTCTTGGAAGAAGAGGCCATCCGTTATAGCCGGATGATTGACCCCGTGAAGACGGACTGTGTGAAAATGGAGTCCAATGAGAGGGACGGATACTTCTTAAAAACAACATCTAAGAGGGGCGAAGCCCTTGCGAAGAAGATTGGGGCAGATAAGATACGGGCGACTGGAGCAAATATAAGCCGAATTGTCGCGAGAGATCTGGATGAATCTAATGATCGCCTTTTAAGGGCGGAGGTCGAGATTAAGAATCGCGTTCGCGATAAGTTTGTTGAATGGTGTTGCACCGAATACAAAACGTTCGAGGCCGTTTTTGATAAAGTGGTTCGCTGTATTTCGACTGTTGATATGACAGTAAGTATGGGTAAAGTATGTAAGGAGAATGCATATAGTAGGCCGGCGATTGTTCCGAGGGAGAGCAGTTTTCTGATGATTCGCGGGTTGCGCCATCCGATAATTGAGAAAATTAATCAGGACACTCTTTATATACCGAATGATGTCAATTTGGACGGGAATGGGATGCTTCTCTATGGGCTGAACGGCGGTGGGAAATCGTCTCTTTTGAAGGCGGTGGGTCTGGCCGTTATTATGGCGCAGATGGGGATGTACGTCCCCGCAGAGAATATGGAGTATTCCCCCTTTAAAACGCTGTATACGCGTATTATGGGGAACGACAATATTTTTCGGGGCCTGAGCAGTTTCGCACTTGAAATGACTGAGCTTCGGACAATATTACAGTATTCGAATAAAAACTCGCTGATTCTCGGGGATGAGATATGTCGCGGGACCGAAATGGACAGTGCAGTTTCCATTGTTAGTAGCACCGTCTCCATTTTGTGCGGGCGAAAGGCAAATTTCCTGTTTGCAACCCACTTACACAAATTACACGAGATTGATGTAATACAGGAGTGCGTAGATGCGGGACGATTGCGTCATTTCTATATTGACCTACAAATTGAGAACGGAAAAATCCTGTTCGGGCGGAAAATATATGAGGGTGTCGGAAGGAAACTGTATGGGCTGGAAGTGGCGGAACATATTGTGGAGAATGATGAGTTTTTGAGGATTGCGTCAAAGGTTCGGAAGCAGTTGGTTGAATGTGGGGATGAGATTGTATCATCGAAGAAGAGCGCATATAATGAGAGCGTATATGTTAATGAGTGCTCTATATGTCATTCGACTAGCAATTTGGAGGTTCATCACGTGAGCAGTCAGAAGTTCGCGGATTGCTCAGGGAACATCGACCATTTTCATAAGAACCATCGGGGGAATCTGGTTGTTTTGTGCGCGGACCATCATCTGGATGTTCATAATAATGGAATTGAAATTCGCGGATGGGTGAGTAGCAGTGTTAGTAGTCATGGTGGAGACCGCAAGTTGGATTGGGTCGAAAAAGTCCATATCAATACTGCTTCAAAAGCAGAGAAATATGATGAACACATCGAGAAAATAATGGAATATAAACATTTACTGAAAAATGTGGGGATAATGACAATAAAACAAAAGATAAAAAAGGACTTAAATCTTGAAATTTCAAGAGATAAATTAAAACAAATATTCTCTAATTAGTAATAATTTTCTTACCGAATCCCTGCTGGGCGGGACCCTGCTGTTGCTGTTTAAGAATCTTCTGGACATTGGCGATGTTCAGTTCAATATCATCAGGTTTGGATGCGGAGTCATCAGCGGCAGTTCCTCCCGCAACCTGCTTAGAAAGATGATTGACGCGTTGGTTCAACTTCTGATTCTCAATTGCTAAACCGGATGTAATATTAATGAGTTGCTGGACAGCCCTCTCAATAATAGTTAATTTCATTTCAAGTTGTTTGCTCATTCTACCTTCGTTGATGTGCATAATTATCTATTCTATAGAATAAAATACTCTAAATTAAACGAAAACTGGAAAAAGTGATTTTTTCAATTTAAAAATATAATCATATATAAAGATAATATGATTGTTCCAATAAGATGTTTTACATGTGGAAAAGTTCTTGCTGATAAGTGGGAACCGTATATAGAAAAATTACAAGAAGGAACCAGCAAGGAAATGTTGGAGAAAGAGAAGAAGACTCTGGTTATTGGGGTCGGAGAAGATCTTCCTAAATCAACTGAGTGTCGCGCAATGGACGATTTAGGAATTGAAAGATACTGCTGTCGAATGACAATAATGGGGACTGTTGATTTAACGGACGATATCGTCAAAAATTAGGTTGCGTTATTGGAATTTTGGGAGATTTAATTTTATTTTTGTAAAAATAAAATTAAATTATTTATAATTTATTTACTTCCTTTTGGGGGCTTTATTGGTCTTAGGCTTGGCTTTGGACTTTAACTTGGATTTGGCTTTGGACTTTGGCTTGGCTTTTTTGCCACCACCTATAGCCATAAAATTCGCACTATTCGCACTTTGTTCCGTAGTAGATGCTGCTGGACTCATAGGAAATGGTAATTCATTATTTGATACACTTGGTGCACTTGTTGCACTTTGTGCACTTGGCACAGAATTATTTGCCGCCGTACTTACCACCATACTATTTGGCCTACCATTAGTTCCTGGAATTGGAATTGGCTGACTTGAATTTGCTGCGAGTAAATTATTACCAAAAAGTAAGTTTCTGTTTTGAGCAGGAGCAGGAGGTGGGGGTTGTGAAGTGTAAAAAGCATTTAATCTGGATTTTGCATTAACCTTAGATTGATTTCCATTTGGTAAAGCACTCTTCTTTTTATAATCAATAACAAGTTTTGCTTCTTGTTTATTTGTATCATTTACTTCAACTCCAAGTTGTGTTAATAAACCAGTAATAAATGTATCATATGCGTTCGCATTTTGACTATTTTTATTTTTATTTGGACTTGGTGAACTTACATAAGCTTGATATAATGCATTTTGTTGTTCTTCTGACATAGCTCCACCTCTATGTTTTCTTCCATTTACTTTCTTTACGACCTTCTTCTTAGACTTCGTCTTCTTCTTCGCACCACCAGTCTGCTGATCCATCTGATCAGTCTGATAATTATCCTCAATACCCTCACCATCCGCTGAATTATCGTGTTCTTTAAGTGAATGATAGTGTTCTGTAAGTGAAAGATGACCGTCGCTTCCCCCCCTCTGAGTTCTCCTCTTACGAGCTCCACCCGTCATTCTTGAAGTAAAATTTTCATTTTCATCAGTTAAAGCATCATTTGAATAAATACCATCTTCATCTGCACCACCGCGTTGCTTTTTAGAATCCTTACCCTTACGTAAAAAATTATCGGTTCTATCAAGCGCAAGTAAACCAGCAGCCGTTACAAAACTCTCCCATCCAGCAGGAGCAAATAGCTCAGAAACAGTTCCTAAAAAGTTTCCTCCTTTCTTAGCCTTCTTCTTTCCAGGAGAAGCCTTCTTTGCTTTTGTAGCCTTAGGCTTAGGCTTCGTAGATTTTTTCGTCTTAGGCTTAGCCTTACCGCCATCTAATTCGAAAAATGACATCTTTATAATATTGTAAAGATAATTATTTTATAATAATTCACCATATCTTTTCTTCTCAATATGATAAAGTTCATAATTTACATCATTATTAAATCCCTCATCTTGACTACTATTTTCATCTTCATCTAAATATTTCTTTATTTCTTCTTCCATATAATTATGACGATGATATGAGTATTTATCCAAGAATGCAATAAAATCCAAATATTGATATGTATCCTCACTTTTATCAATACACAATAATTCCATTAAATATAAATAAATTTCATAATGCCCATCCGAGAATAAATCTAAATATTCCTCATCTAAATCATTTTTAAATTCTTCAAAATTATCTTTTTTTTCTTCTTCCTTTTGAAGTTCTAATTCTTTTAATCTTTTACTTGATATTTCCATCGTATATTTATTATAAATTGTGTGATTTCTTTAAATTGTTTTTATCAAAAATATATTTGCTAAATATGAACCTACTAAATATTATAAACCCCCTCTCTGATGAACGTAATTTATCAAAATAAAGGGGGTTCATAGTCGTAATCTTTTCATATATATTCCGCATATAATCCTCATTATCACGCATATATTCAGAATATGCCTTCTTTAATATAATTTCTCGGTCATTATGACGTATAACACGCAATAATTCGTTCTTCTTAATATCCTCCGGTTTTTCATCTTCTGTGATATTATTTTTTGTTAAAATAATCCAGTCCTTTTTCTGAGAGACCAGTTGGACAACTGGTTCAGTTTTTGTAGATTTCTCTACCAAAGAAGGCCACTCCTCAATCAAATGAGGATTCTCCTCTACTTTTACATGTTCATTCACATCATTTTTTTTACGAAAAGCTCCAATTGTATACATTTTCAATTTCTAATTATATAGACAAATCCTTTTAAGTTATTTTGCGATTACTAAACGCTTGAATGTCTTATTTTCTCTGGAATTATAGATATAATCGACGAATCGCTTCGCGGTTATCTCATCCTTAAAATACGATACTGACTTTTTAAGTAAAAAATCCCGACTAATTGATTCCACGCGCCCGACTTCTTTCATAAATATATTCATATCTCCACCAACTTCAATCCGACTCCCACTCATATTATTATTGTTCATGAAATTAATAATTTTCACTTCTAATGATGATGACTTCTCCTTCAACTTCTGCATTTTCTTTTCGAGTGGGCTTAACTCAGCTTGAATTCGCGAAATCTCCCGCTGATTACTAACCCACTCCCGAATATCTTCCTTAAACTCCATTGACTAAGAGAAGAATATTTTTTCTGGATTAGAACATCCATTCAATAAATGAGGAAACTGCGCGCATAGTTCCACGATATAAAGCATCTCCAAGCCACCCAAACATACCTTCTCTCCGATATTTCTTGAAATCAATCTTCTCTATCCAATCATTATATCCGTTAATAATCTTCTCCGTTTTATTACCCCAGAGGTAGCACCATAATTCACTCTCTATCTTTTTATTTAGAGACTTCTCATTGTAATTTGCGGAAGAAATCATTAATTTCGAATTATCCGAAACAATCATCTTAATATGGACGGAGCCCCCAACGCAAAATGCGGAGTATTCTATTTTTCCAAAATGGCTCAACCTATAAATATGATACATACACACAATGTAAAAAAAATAAGTGGTTATTGATTCCGCAGATGGAATAATTAAACGAAGATGAACACCCCTCTTCAATAAATCGACAAGCGTATCATAGAAATCACCTCGGGGCCACAAATGAAAGCAGATTATATCGACGGACTCCTTGGATTCGCGCAATATATCAATAATCGGATATTTGCGCCCGTAATTAATACCAGTCATCTCCATCTTAAAATTATAACCAATCATCTCATATTTTCGAATTGTTATCCCACTAATAACTTTGTAAAAGAGATTGAATAACTCAACAATTTCCCTATCAAATTTTATATAAACATCGAACTCAACAAAAGTCTTTGTGATGAAATTTAAATGAAAGATATGATTCCATTTATTTTTAAAATTGTATTTATTCGATACATAATCCACATCATCTGGATACATAAAACCATCCTTGTAATTACTACTCCCAATTATTAACTCCTTATCATCAAAAAGAGCACACTTGTGATGACAGACCGATAAATGAAAATACGGAAAATCGTCAGTTCGTATAATCCCATGATACAATACAAAAACATCATCAAGTGTATTCTTTAATAATATCATATAATCATCATCATATGATGTCTGAACAAAAATCAAACAGATAACTATCCGAATTGATGGATTATTTGTCTTCTTCGTAATCAACTGATCCAATACATATTTTGCATCCACTCCACCAACAACATACCCAAAATTTATAAAAATGGAGCGGGTTGCATTTCTTATCAAGCAGTCCATCATTTCAATTTTCATCATCCGGCTCCATATTCCTTCTATTTCTACGATATCATGAGTCAAGTGATTCATAATATCCAACAGCTATTTTATTTATCGTATTTAATCGTATTGTATCTATTTTTTAGATGAGCTCCTAGTTAAGATACTGCTTTTACCTCCATCTATGTTCCCGTTCCCACCTCCTGAAACACCCCCCCATCCATTATAGACTCCATCCACTAAACCATTCTTCAAGCACGTTTGATAGTCCCACCACTCATCCCGCTTCAAGATCTTTTTGAGCTCGGACTTCTTCAACTTCGTATGCTCCTCATAAATTTCATAAATCTTTTCCATAAATTTACGGCTATTGTCTAAATCCTCCTCCATCTCCTCATATTTCCCCCAATATCCACCGCTCAATTGATGAATAAGCATCCATGAGTTAGTAGTCATATAGCGCTCACTCGCAACAACACTGATTAGGGTTGCAGCACTCGCCGCACAACCCTCAATAATTGATACGACCGGAACCGGACAGTTCTTAATATAGTCCAGCGTAGAAAAACATGCTAGTAATTCACCACCATAGCTATTGATATGTATATAAATCTTTGGACTCTCACAACTATAATCTAAACTATAACTGCGCAACTCGCGAACGACAGCCTGAATCTCCCGATTCAATGATAAACAACTCTCCGTTGAAACATCATCATAAAAAAAGATATGGTTCTTATCACGGGAAACGCCCTTAGAGTCATCACCGAAGCCCTTCATCATCTTCGAAATATCAATGTCCGAAAGAGGACTCTTCTTCTCTTTTTCTTTTTCTTCAATTTGTTTTTGACCACCTTTGCGAAAAATGGGCTTATGAATTCCGGAACGGACAGTCATTGCTGAATAATAAGGATTCTTTGGAGAATACATTTTTGTATTTATAATACAAAAATCTTTAAACCATTTTTGGAGTTTAAGCACAACCACCGATTTCGAGGGGCTTTCTCGCAGTGTCAGGCTCAATTGTAGTCTGGTTCCATGGAGAAACGCTGACCTGAGGATTGGGAGGCTCTGAACGAATTTGGAGATTCGCATTGCGCATCGTCTGTCCTACTGTATTGATACCGATATTGTGGCCTGCTTGAAGGAAACTACGTCCCTTCAAGCTACCCTCTCCGGCGGGGTTAACTTGCGCCCAGAGTGAACTATTGTCCTGAGGTTTGAGCTCCTCGGGTGTTAACATTTCCTTGGGAAAGCAGGCGGCCTGTCGTAATTGCTGAACTGCTGGATTATTACTGAGTTGGGCCTGATTTCCTTCACCCACTAAATCGCCGTTCATTGGGGGGCGTTGAGTCTCGGAAGGATTATTTTGAGCCTCTGAAAAACGCTTTCTATTTTCATCTTTATTGTTCATTCTAACCTCAAAGCCTTCTTGAACATCATTATTTTCATCTTCATCTTCTTCTCCATCACCCGTCGTATTTTCATATCCTTCATATTGTTGAACCTTATTATTACAAGACTTATTTCGAATAGCAAACCAATAAATTAAAAATATAGCAACTAAACCAAGTATGATTATAATCGCCAATGTATATGAATTTCCTTCGACCATTTATATTAAAAACAGATAAAAAAAATAAAGCAAAAAACTTTATTATAAAGAAATTAATAAAAAAAAATTAGTTTTCTAAAATATGACTGTTGCTCAACTCTTTCGATTTTTCACGATGTTGTTTTCTCTTCTCTCTTAATTCATTCATCTTCAACTCACGCAATTTTTCGATTTCTATCTCAATTTGATGCTTCGCTGATTCATTAAAGACGCATGACTCCTCATTATATAAAGAAATTTCATCCTTATGTTCTAAAACTAACTCTCGCTCTAATGTTTTCATTTTTATTTCATTATGTTCAGAAACTTCTTTATGTTCCTCTTCTTGAACTTCCTCTAAATGTTCATCGCTATAACTTTCTTCCTTTGATGATATCCCGGAATCCTCACCCTGACTATCAATAACGTCATCATTCTTTGCCCTACATAGAACTGAATTTAATGAATAAACTGGAACAATATTCTCTTTATAAAATTCTAAACCGATAAACTCAATTTGAACAACACATTCGGATGTTATATCTTCTAAATTTAGTTGTCGTTTTTTAGTATCTTCTACTTTTATAGACTTTCCGACTTGACATAAAATAAAATTACCCCTCTTAGATTTTGTAATAATCGGGCGACTATACCAACGATCGACCTTATCATAATCAAATGATTTATCAAACCATTTTTTACTATTTTCATAAACCTTTCCAATGTTTAACTCATCTAATCCCTCAATGAACTCCTGGAATGACTCATCCAAGAAGAACTTCACTTTCCCTTTATATAATTCAAGACCAGAAGACTGAAACTCGTATAAAATTCGATGTTTCTTATCGTCCTCTAAATAATGAACCCCTGAAAATAAAACACCATCTAAACGTTTTGCGTGAGAATATTTAACGTTGGAATCATCTTTTGAGTGGTAATTTGAATGATTGAAAATTTTTTCATCCATTTATATTGTATGTTTTTTTTTAAATAAAAGTATTACGCAAATCATTAATATAACATAATCTCATCTAAATATATGTTCAATCCAAAATGTGTTTTCCCATTCGCCAAAAAAGTATAACCAGTTCCAACCTTAAATTTTACATCGATGGAACTATCAATATGTAAATCATCTACTCCTGTTAGATAATCTTCTTTGTTAATATTTTGGTCATATTTCATTTTATAAATTTTCCGTCCACGCATTACAATTATACGAATTCTTAAAATGACAGTCCCATTATCCATTTTTCGCATATTACTCATTATTGGTAATTCATCGAATCTGTCCACTTTCATTATGCGCTCACATTCCTTTTGTTCTAAGAATTCTAATCGGTCTTTTACAAATTGATGAGAATCATCTAATATAACCTTCAAATAATAAATGCCACCACTCTTCTCAACTCCATATAAAGATTTTGTATTGAATACTGTAATATATTCAGCCATGGAATTGAATATATTATTTTCTTTAAGTTTGAGAATTATTATAAATTTATTTTATAAATTAAAAATGATTGAAAAAGTGTCAAAATCAGTAATTGAATACTTTGTAGAAGAAATAAGCACAACTGAAAGTAAAGAAAAAATTAAAAGACAAGTTATTGATCCAATATTTATGTATATTGTTGATAAAATATATCCATTTGTAATTATTACTTCCATCATATTTATTCTAACATTTCTCATCGCAATTTTAATTCTTTTTATGATATTAAGAAAAAACTACACTACGAATTTTTAATTATGAATTTAGTAATCTCTGATTCAGATTCATCATATAGGTAATTAGAGATTGAACCGTCTTTTCTTATGAATTTTATGAGAGGATATGTTCGAATATCAAGAGAAATCGTTAGATCATTATTCGCATCACGAAAATTATATGAATTAAATGCATATATTTTAAATTTATACTTGAATAATCTAGCCATATTAATCCACATATTTTTTGAAGAAACACAATATGAACACCATGGAGCATAAATAATCATCAAACCATTTAGACCATCTGTCATTTTAAGTTTCAATTTTAATTTCATTTTCTTATCCATAATGAAATCATCTTTTATTAATTCTGATATATCACTACATTTATATAAATTCTCCATAAATTAATATATTCAAAGAAAAAATATTATATAATATAAATTAATGATAATATTACAAAGACTCTCCTATTTTATTTTTGCAGTATTTGTTTCAACTTTATTTGTATATTTGATTCATAGAACATTTACGCCAAATGATATCATAAATATTCCAGTTTTAGCAATTATTATATATTTGATAATCAATTACTCAGCTGAAATAACATATGAAAAAAATTTAGAGAAATTTTTGAATCAACAATCGGATTCTTCTATTTCAGATATGATAGAGAATTTTGATGAGGCAGGTTCAAGTTTATTAAAAAAATTATCCGAATTTTCAGAAGAAGAGGAATCTATTAAACCGAATCAAGGGGACCAATCAAGGACTCTTCCAGCTAGTCAAATAAATATGGAAGAAGAGAATAAACAATCTATTCCAGCTCCGCAAATATTTCAACAAGAAGAAGCGCAACCAAAAGAGGAAGAGGCTCAACCGCAACCGCAACCGCAACCACAACCACAACCGCAACCACAACCACAACCACAAGAGGAAGAAAATAAATATTACAATATAATTGGGGAGAAAAATCCAAAAGAGGATCAAGCAAAAAAGAAACAATCGAAGCGCCCAAATATAAATAAACATTTAGAAACTGAATTAAATAGCTCTCTCAATCCAATTAATATTAATGTTAGTTATAATAATCCAGTTGCGGTTAATGGTTTCAATATTCCTGATACAAATATGAATAAATATAGATTTGATTCTGGATTTGATTATAATTTATCATATGGTAATAAAGAAAATGAGAAATATTTTGATTCAATTAATGATAATATAAATTCAACTTATTATCCATCTTATTTAAACAATCCATTAAATAAAAATGTAGGAGGAACAGAAATACCAGCAATTAGACAACAGAGTAATTATGAACAAGATAGACAGAAACAAATTCTTACTGAAAAAAATAATCCTTCTCCGGTTATGTTAGGAAACGAATGGTCTGAATGGGCGCCTGTTCAAGAATAGACTACTTTTTATTTTATTTTAATTTCATAAATTAAAATAGTTTAATATAATATATTATGATAATTATATTCGGTTCTATTATTCTTATTGTTTTAGTAATATTTGTGATACTTGCGATTAATAACAATATTGATTATAAAATACCAATTATTTTCATGTTTTTTGTGTTAGTTAGCGCTCCATTTATTCATTTAGATAAAAATATAGTCCAACTGGAAAAATTCACAAATTCTTCTCTAGATATTTATTATCTTAATCAGAAAAAAACGAAAGCATCGGAGTGTAATGAATGCGCTGGAATTTGCGATGATGAAGAAAAAGTTGATAATAAAAATGAAAGTTATATTCCTCTTCTTGACCCACTTAAATTAAATCTTGAAAAGAAGAAATTGAAATCAATTATGATTGAGAGATTGATTGTTGAAAATGAATATTTTGACTGTTCAATAAATGGACAAAAATTTGACAATGAAGCTCCTTTAAATTTGATACAAGTTAATATTGAAGGAAAAATAAAACATCGAGTTTTAAAAAATAGATTAGAAATATATAATGCATTTGATTTAACCGAAGATAATACATATATTATTTTAATTACATTTGGAAAGCTTACTGTTAAAAACTCAGAGTTAAATTTAAATATTAATTCTAATTCAGATAATAGCACATCAATTAATATAGTTTTTAAAACAAATGATGAATATAATTTAATTCTTAAAAAAGAAAATGAGGTTGGATTAAGTCATTTACACGGATATAAACTTTTTGATAACCGCGAATTTCAAATGATTGATTTTCAAGGAAAAATTTATGATGAACCCGTCAAACTTGAATCAGATAAAAAATATACTTATAAAAATAGTTTAATTTCCTCGCATAATACAAAAACGAAACAGTATTTAGTATTTTCAAATGAGAATAATCAATCATTTGTATATTTATCTGGTAATAAGTATCAAATTGAATTATATGATTATAAAAAAACAGATGGAAATGAAATAGTTGATAAAACATGGTTGAATACAAATAATCCCCAACAATGGGATATTGAATTTGTTTCAGCAAATTTTGGAGGATACAATTTTTATATTAAAACATCTTCATATCCTATATTTTATTTAGAAGTTGTTGATAATGAGATTAAGATGAATATGTATAAAGGAGGAGAAAATCAATACTGGAAATTAGAAAAGATGCCAGGAGAAAATCTTTTTACTATTCAGCATTCCAAAACTAGAATGTTCCTTTCATATCAGATGAGTGATGGATATTTATATAAAAATAATGGCTCTGTATATCTTTCTGAGAAAGGAATGGAATGGAATATTGAAGCTAATACGATTATTGATAAATCACTTATGATAAGTGATAATGACTGGATTGAAATTACATCTCCAGATGATTTCGTTAATGAAGGAAACCCCATTTTTAATTTGGAGCGTGAAATTAATGGTAAAATGATTAGCCTATCTTCTAATGGGAGAACAACGTGGGAACAAAAATATAGTCCAATTTGGAATGGTGATTATATCTACTATGGAACTGTTATGAACAATAATAATTATCTTCAAATTAAACTGGATAAAAATGGAAATGGAACAGTTAAAGACCCATATTTAGGAATTACAATTAAAGTTTCTAATGTTGGCGCTGATATTTTACACGGACGCGTTAAAAAAGTAAAAATAAATGGAATTGTTTTTAATAATCTTACTGTAATTTTAGAAATGGTCCCTGAAAAATATGAGTATAAAGGACTCAAAGAATCATATCCCGTCAAAATCAGATATTTATTTATTGGAGATAATAAGATATATAGTCTTGGTTCAAGTAATTTAGACAATTTAGACTCATATGCAACCAAAAAAGATGGAAATATAGTTATGTATTCAAATCTATTAGAAGCGAAGGGAATCCAAGTTGATACAAAGTTAGCAAAACCAAAATTGAATTAATGTTATTTTTATAAAAAATAAAACTTATTATAATTATATGAACGAATTATGGATTATATTTACATTATTATTATTAATAGCAATCGGTTGTGTCGTTTTTATAGTCATCAAATCAAAACAAGCAAATCAGTCTAATGTAGACATAGAAATTGAAAGTTTTGATAATAAGGGTTTAATAAATAATGGCTCTTTTATAAATGGGAAGGACCCCGAAAATCATATAAGCCACAATGGGAAATTTGATATCATTGTTTTTCCAAATACTGGAAAAAGTAGTTATGTTTTGCGTAAATCCACCAGTCCAAAATTAAAGGATTTCGAATTAGTTTATTATCGGATGGACTTTCAATTGAAACCGGCCACATATTACTGCTTTGGATCTCTCTATTATTCAACGAGGAATGAAGAGCTTATTCATATGATAAAATATCCCGAAAATAATAAGGAATATACACTTAAAACAATCGAACGCGACAATAATAAAAATGATAAGTTCAAATATTATTATACTATATTCGAAACTCCAAGTGGGAATGAAAATATTCGGGCTGAATTATATATTGCAATGAGCTTCAATAATATGAGCGGTTATGCTTACATGACTGATTTTGAATTGTTCGAAATGAATGACCAAAATAATATTCCGGTAGTTGATAATTTACGATCATACATTAACAGCTATAATTTAGACTGCATCAGTAATAATTCGAGTGTTATCAAGGATTTGAGTAATAACGGATTCGATTTTAAGGCGTCGATTCCCGCTGATGGAATGAAATTAGGAAAGAATATTCTGACTGGTCCGAACGCATTCAAATTGCAGAATAAAGACATGCTCACACTAACGACGAACTTTACTATGTTCATTTTAGTAAAATCAAATCCCACAAAAATAACTGGACCGGTTTCAGAAAAGAAATTGGACGCAGAAGAAGAAGATATCCCAATGGTTATCACATCTGGGAATGAGCTTGTCCGTATTTCCGGAAATCAGGGGACCGCTCTTGCTCTATATGTCCCCACGAATTACGGGAAAATATATATATCTGCTGGTGGGCTCGTGTATGAAACACCAGTTGAATATCCGATTACAATTACAGAGAGTGTATTTGTCATCCGATATGATGGAACAAAGATACAACTATACTTAAATCAGACAGTCATATTAGAGGAAACGTGCCCCAAAATATATTTCGATAATAAGAATGTTGCGATTAACCCGAACGCGACATATGACGGTAATTTAGTCGCATTTGCATATTATAATCAAGTCATGGATGAATCCGGAATGAAGCGGGTTTGCGATTACTTTACGAAGATAAGCGCAGTCGGTAAGGATATATCATCTATTTCATCAAAGATGAAAGGTGATGTCAAGAGTTTTATTATTGAACCACTTGTCCCATCTGCGGGGCCACATAGTCATGATATGTGCCCCCAAATAACTTTTAATGACGGACATTATTACGTGGTTGTTCCTGAGGGGTCCAAGTTGGGGAAGAGTGTCGGTTATCACGGAGCTCGTGATTATGGAACTAATATTAATAATGCTAAAAATATATTTGAAATAAACTTTCCGAAATGCGAGATTCCTGATATTTTAGATAAACTGAAATTTAGAGGAGATTTAGAGAACTGTCCTTTTATTTTGACAAATGAAGAGAATCCATGTAAAAAATATGAGTGTGCTGATGTTAAATGGAATAATAAAGATGCAAAAATAGGAAATAAAACTTGTAAGAAGAGCGTGGATTCATATTGTAGCAAATATGCGGATTTAGATGGGGCGTGTTATTGCTGGAAGAGCGAAAATAAAGATAAAAAAGAATGCTTGAAATTTCGGGGGCGCTTTGAAGATGATGAGACGTGCGATTTCAGGAAATTTCCAATCGAGAAACATCCAGATTCTAAAAAATGGATTGAAAAGACGAAGATTCCATGCTGGGGATGTAATTTAGATAAAGTTAAATAAATTAAAAATATATTTATATTATATATGTCTAGTATAAATAATATATCAAAGGGTCGAATAAATAAAAATAAGATATATCTACAAAGAAGTCGTTTTAATAATATAAGTAGCCGGATTAATATTCAAAATATTAATTCTTTTACACCAAAAAATCTTCAAGAAATACAGAAAGATGAAATTGAAAATATTCGTGTTACAAACCCAAAATTTTTTGAATTTTTTGAAGTATTTAACAATCAATATATAAATTTAGAGAAGTTTGATTTAAAAGAAAAAGTAGGATTAAAACTTAAAAAAGAAGTTTTCATCAGAATAATAATATCCATGATTGAATTATTTCAAAATGATGTTAAAGATATAAAAAAATTAAAAATATCATCTGAAATGATTTCTACAATTAATACATTAAAAAATGATTTAATGGGAACCGTTTTAACTTCATTAGCAGAACAAAAATCATTATTTCAAAAATTTAAAGAATTTGCTTTAAAAATAAAGCAAAAAATTAAAGGTCAACCACAACAACCAGATAGCGATAAAATAACAAAAACTGCAGAAATTGAATTATTAACTAATATATTTTTTAATATAATTAGCGAACTTCAAAAATTAGGACAAGAACTTTCTCCGGAGAATATTGCTGTATTTTTAAATACTCCATTTAAAATTTTAATTGGTAAAATATTTGGAAAATTTAAAGAATTTAAAGATGGAGTATTTAAAAATACAGCAAAAATGCCATGTATATTTAATTTATTAAGTTTAGCTGTATTTCTTGGTATTGAGCCATTAATTGTTTTATTTTTATTACTAGGAGCAAATCCATCATTAACAAATCAATATCATCAAGATGCTTCTTATCATATATTATTTTTTCAAATGACATTCCGTAATGTCGCGATGAATGTTGGATGGAAACCACAAGGAGAAAAACTGAATAATGGGAAATATGTTCAACAAACTAAATATAGTAATTATGACCCAAAAATGGAAATATTAGGTAATATTGAAAAACTTCTTGGAAACGGTATACAAGAAACATCTACATTATCAGATTCTACAAGAAAAAAAATACAAAATGTATTATTTTCATTAAAAAATGAAATTGAAAAATCATTGGAACCAATAAATAAACAACAATCTTCTTCTAATATTACAGTACAATATTTACAAAAACAAATTGATAATCTTAGAGAAATAATTCAGCAACAGCAACAAATTCAACAGCAACAAGTTCAACAGCAACAAGTTCAACAGCAACAGCAACAGCAACAACCACAACAAGTTCAACCGCAACAACAGCAACAAGTTCAACAGCAACAACCGCAACAACCGCAACAACAGCAACAACCGCAACAACAGCAAAAATTATATAATTTTGAGAAATATTTATTTAATAATAATAAATTATTTAGAATTTTATCTTTTCTTTCAATTTTTGGAAATGGTATTGATTTAAGTTTATTAGTTCCTCAAACAGATATATATAAAATATATGTAGCAGGAAATCCTCAAGATTATTCAGAAAGAGTTACTTCATCTGTTTTAATTTCAATGGCAAAAGATAAATTTTTAAATGAAGAATCTATTCTGAAAATTGATCCAAAAAATGTTAAATATAGTGTTTATGATTTATTAAGATATTTTCTTATATTCCATAGTTATGATACATCAAATGTTGGTTATAGAAATAATAACAATAAAAATGATTTAAAAAAAAGAGCATCTATACTACAAGAATCATTAATTAATAAACATATATTACATTTTATTTCAAATATAAATGCTGCATCTACTCCATTCAATTATAGCTTTTTTTTCTATTTAATTGCGAATAAAAATATATCATTTCAACATAAATTAGAATTAAGTTGTATTGCTTTACTTCAAGGATCCGATCCAAATATAATGCCAAATATTTCTCAATCATTATTATCGCAATCATTTGGTCCAATATACAAATACAACATATGTCAGATTTTCAAGTTATTTCTCAAAAATGATTATGAAAAAACAATACAAATTTTTAAAAAATATTCAAGGTTATTTGATATATCAGAATGGACTAATCAATTCGAAGATTTTTTGAAAAATATAATTACACATGAATCACGACTTAAACAAATTGAAAGAAATCAATTAATTGATCTTTTATCAAATGTTCAACAGAAAAACAAATTAAAACCATATCAGCAAATGAAACTTACAACAGTTCCAACAGGTACAACTAATAATCAACTTGACTTAAACTTAAATAGAATATTAGATGTCGATGTCGATGTCAATAATGGCTTTACCGGTGGTAGCAAAATTAAATTAAGGACCTTCCATTTCCTTGAACCCAAATCCTACAATGAACACGCGTTTAGAGCAGAAAAGCCTATCATCGCCGGAAAAATGGCCTATGACTTTTTGAGAACGCACTACAAACTTAAAAAGCAATCGTCGATTATGTTTACAATTGAAGACCGCATTAAAGATCGGAAATATAATTATATCGGTCATAAGATAAATAACAAAATAATTATAAAATCAACTTAAATTTTTAATATCTTTACATATTATGGATTACATTCTAATTTTTTTCTTTTTTATAATACTATTGGTTTTAGTTATTTTTGGTCTTCCAATTGGGCGAACATCATTGAATGATGAAGTAAAAGACATACAGAGTGAGGTCATCCGCGAAAATTTTGAGTCGAAGGCACCCTCCACATTCTACGAATGGCGCGATATGACAAACAATAAATTCGTTCCGGATATTGTCAGTTCCGAAAATGAAACCATTCATTCCGAAGATGTATATGGCGATGCAAACTATTTAGAAACAGATGTAGCTGAATCATCTGGTGATTGCTCGAAATGTAATGCATCCCGATGTAAAAATATTGATAAATATGTTTTGAAATCGAGCGTCCCGCCATGTCCCGATTTGAACGATTACATATTAAAATCTGAAATCCCTCCATTTCCAAATATGAATAATTATATTAGCAAAAATGATATACCAGTTTGTCCCACATGTCCCAATATAAGTGATTATATCCCTAAAAATCAGATACCTGTCTGTCCCACTTGTCCAGATATGAACAATTATATTTTGAAAAGTAAGATACCAGTTTGTGAGAAGTGTCGGATTTGTCCAAAGGAATATAAGAACATAACAGAAAATCCAAAGTTTAAAGAGTGGTTGGCTGAATATGAGAAAATAATAGAAGATAAAATTAATAAAAATTATATTAGCAAGAAGGAATGTAGTAAAGTTGTTGAACAAGCGTATAAAAATGGGGAGATGGATACTTTTAAGGAGATTGCACGACGCTTCCGAGATCGAAACTTTATTAATTTTATAGAGAAAAAAATTGGTCAGGATATAAAGAAACTTATTAAAGATGAGCGTAGAGGGCCAAATGATAGCTCATCTTATCAAGAAGAGATGGGCTCTATCGGAGCTCCTTATCAAGAAGAGATGGGCTCTATGGGCACTCCTTTTCAAGAAGAGATGGGAGATAGTAATAAAAAAAAGAAGACCGATCAATATCAAACCTCTTATAATACAACAAATATGAATAACTGGAATACAAATTTTGATAATACTTACAACGGAGAAGTCAAGAATAATAACTATACTAACTTCGCGGACTGGAATAAAAGTAGTTTGCTATTAGAAGAAGAATATTATAAAGATACACCAAATGCGTGTAATTCTATTTAGATTTTTTACAAATTTTAATTATACAGTTTATATATGACTTTGTCATATATAAACTCCAGAATTAAAAATCACGTCGTGATTTTTAATTATACTAATAATTATAATTAAAATGTTATATTTAGGGCCCCATTACAGCCTATCAAAGAACGCAGATACAATTGAAACTGCGGTTCAAAATGTTATTGATATGGGCGGAAACGCAATTCAAATATTTACAGGACCACCAGTATCCCTAACCCTCGGAAAAATATTTGACATCCCTATAACAAAGAAGACCCGCGACGCAGTATCCAGTATTCCAGCGTTCATCCACGCAAAATATATGATTAATTTTGGAAAATCACCCAATGTCAGAAAAAACTACATCTTTCTCAAAAGATACATTCAAGATTTAGATATTAGCGTTCAGCTCAGAATGAAAGGGGTCGTCCTCCATTTTGGAACAAACTCCTGTAAGTCGGGTGCTGAAACGAAATATTGTGCCCAGATTAATATGATTGATTCACTGATTTACTGCTTAGACCGTTGTCATAAGAGGGCTGTTCCCATTTTAGAAACATCGTCTGGTGAAGGAAACTACATCGGAAAAACCATAGAGGATATATCATTCGTTTATCACAATATTCCGGCGCCCTATCAGAAACGGATTAAATTTTGCATTGATACATGCCATATATTCGTATGCGGATATCCGATTCATAAAAAGGGGGGATGGACTGAATATATCCGTGAATTCGAAGACCAGCTCGGTAAGAAGAAAATAGGCGTTATTCACTTGAATGATAGCGCGACCCCATTTGGGGGAAAGAATGACCGACACGCCGAATTAAAGAAAGGATATATATTTAATAAGAAAATGGGAGGGAGTATTGATGCATTAAAGGAAATATTGGAGTGGGCTTCTAAGAATAGCATCCCATGTATTTTAGAGACACATAAAAACTTTAAGGCGCAAATAGCACTCAGTCAGAAATTAGTTAGATAAATTATTTTATATATAAAATTATAATAAAATGAAAGAAACAATTATAAATATTTTATTTAGCATCGGATTTCTTTGTATTATTGGATATATATTGAAATTATATGAGAAATTAAATAGGGATATGACTTTGAATGCAATATCATTATCAAATAATAATCCAAAAATGTTTTATATAATAACACCTATACTATTTTGGGTTTCTTCACAAGCGTTCCTGTTTAAAAATGCAAATGGACCTTTAATGCTACATATAAAAACACTATTTGATAATTTAAAAAAACCGAATCTTTTCAAATCGGTTGTTCCAATGACTTCATTAGTCATGTTGGTTTTAGGTAATTTTTTTTCAACATATGCTGGTGGAGCACTCGGTTCAGAAGCAGTTATTGTAAATATATCAATGATATTATTATTATACGGGATTAATTTATTAAGCAATGTAGGAATCGATAATATTGAAGGTCTTTTGTATATTGGTTATGTGTTCGGATTTACATTCGCATTTAAGTCTCCAATGGCTTCACTTGTTTTAGGAATTGAAAAATCATTATCGCATCCAGAGAACATTATTACAAATATTATATATTCCTGTATTGGAATAACAGTCGGTTCTTTATTTCTTGATAAAGAGAAAATATTTCCAAATGTAGCGCCAATAGAATTTACATCAGATGTATCAACGACTTTACACTATGGATTATTTTCAATTATTAGTGGAATATTTACGTGTATATTGTTTAAATTTATGTATAAAACATATTATACTGTTAAAAATATTCATTCAAATAATGGATTATTATTCAATATTATTCCTATTATGGCTGGATTATGCGTTGCCTTGATTATAAATAAGACTGATTATGTTTCAGTAGGTCAGGGGAAACAACAGATTGATGATATGTTGTCTGGAAAATACGTTTATACAGTTAAAAATACAATTAGTCATATTGTAAATGTTGCTCTCACATTTATTTCTGGGTCATCAGGAGGACTCATTATTCCATCTATATCAATTGGAAGTTATTTCGGATTTTTATATAATAAGATAACATCACTTCCTTTATTACAGACTATAATTATAGGTATGACAACTGTATTTAGCTCTTTTTTTGGTTATCCACTTACATCTGCTTGTATAATTATGAGTATTTTAAATCAAAAAATGGATATACTTCCGCTACTAATAATATGCGCATATATATCTTATTTTAGTTATAAACTTCTATCTTATATTATATAAAATGAGCCATCGCATAACTCAGAAAGAAATGCTGGGAATAATCAACTGTTTTCAGGCTCTCGCGGACTACAATCGAGCGCAAGGAAACATCCATCAATATCACGCATATAACAACGCCGTTCTCAAATTATCGCGGGAAGATTCTCCAAAAGACATCAACCAAATTATGAAAATTGAGGGGTTCGGAGAAGGGCTCATCGGAAAAATTGAGGAATATGTCGCAACCGGGAGGATGAAAAAGCTGGAAGAAATGAAGAAAAATAAATACCTGATGCAATTAATTGAGCTGACATCCGTTTATGGAATTGGGCCCGTCTTTGCTAAAAAGCTGATTCATGCAGGAATAACATCAATCCAGAAACTTATGGAATCGCGCGAGAGTTTAACGGATGCGCAAAAATACGGGCTTGAATACTACGACGATTTGCGCATTAAAATCCAACGGAAAACGATTGAGCGAGTGGTCGCCTATTTGAAAAAAGTGATGGAGGGTCATATCGAGATAATGGGCGGGTATCGCCTAGGTAAAAAATACAGTCATGACATAGACATTTTAGTGGTTGGAGAGGGCGCTTCTATTGCGAATATCATTGAGAAATTGAGAAAGAACACGGTCGCTATTATTGAAGCGGGTGCACGTATGGCAATATTATTTGTTCGGATTCCTTGTTGTCAGCACGTAGTCCATTTGGACATTCGGATAAGTGATGAGAAAATGAAGGCATTTTACACGTTGTATTTTGGGAGCGGGGAGAATTTCAGTAGAAAGATACGGAAAATTGCGAAGGAACAAGGGTATACATTAAGTGAACATGGCTTCCGTAAGAATGGAAAATATGTTGCAGGGGATTTCTCTACTGAAAAGAAAATATTTAATTTTTTAAATGTTCCTTATGTGGAACCGAAAAATAGGTTATAATATTCACGAAAAAAACTTTTTCATGAAATTTTTTGTTCTTCTACATCCCAAATTCTCGACAGAATACGTTTGCGAAATGAGAGAGATTATCGACGGGTTGCGGTTGAATGCTGATCTGTTCTTCGCCGGATTCTTCTTCAAGAGTTGAAAGCTTGAACTCAATTCTTTCATGACCTGCTTCAATCACCCATTCATCATCATTCTCGAAACTCTTTGTCGATAATATAGGAACATCGCTAGATTTAATGAAAAAATCTCGAATAATACGATCTCCTTTTTCAATAATAGATTCAAAACATTGATGTTCCCTCAGAGATGAGATAATATATATCCGATATCCATCACAAAATTGGACGACATGGAAAAAGAAGCCACTTTTTAGCATTGTCATCATTTGATTTGGACTAACTGGAACTGGCATCGACATCAACTCTTCTTCCATAGCCTTGATATCGTGAAAGCACCTTGAAAAATCAAGTGATACAATAATCATTTGATTCGAATCACGATCAAAAGAGTCAGTTTCAAACTTTAAAGATATGATTGGATAATTTGATTCATCGATAATACACTTTTTTTTCAAATGATGAAATGTTTCAAATGAATGAATCTGAGTCATTACACCACTTTTAGATTTGTGGAAAAGAATAAATTCATGGATGATTTCTCCGTTTTCTTGTTCTCTTATTAAAGGTTGAATATAAATATTCTCCGAAATCGGGGTTTTTTCATCAACGTTGAATCCTCCCAACTTGCTCATTTGTTGAATTGGTTCATTGTCGTTTTTATATTTAGACGGCGGTATGTTTCCCATTGTTAAAGTTGCAAATTAAATTCATGTAAAAAAGTTTTCATTTTACCATCAATTTTTATAATTTTTTATAATTATAACAAATCACTTGATTTTACTAATTGAGCAATCATTATCGTAAAACAACTTAAATTTTGTTGATAAACGTATCTCGATGCTGCGACCATTGCTCAATTTGACCTCCAAATGATTTTCAACAATCTCCGGCACATGGTTGTACGCGGTTTCAATTTTGTCAACACCGTCGCTAAACGATAATTGAACAAAATCACCCATCTCATTCATCGAAAAAAGACCGAATGTCGTAATGAACATATCGGATTTATTTTCGTATGAATAAAATAGGTATTTATTTGTACTGGTTCGACGGATGAAAAACCATTTTTTTCCACCAATCAAAACAGTTTGATTTGACATATACAACTGCGTAGATTCTTTCAACACATTGTGTTTTTTTCCAATAATAAAACAAGCGAATAAACAAAACATTGTTTTTTTACTTAAATAATTTGTTCCGATTTACCATCATTTTTTACCAAATTCTATAAATAAATAATATCTAATTAATTATAAGATGGCAAATTGTGGATTTCAATATTATAAGCAAGACTATAACCCAGAACAGGAAAAAACGAATACGTTTATTAAATTTCTCCTCTGCAATCAAAAGCAAATCCAAAAATTAACGGACGCCTTTTATTTAGCGGGTCAAGAACAGAAGGCGCAGGGCAAATTCTATTGCTATCGGTATGTCAATATCCTCCGAAATTTACCGGACCCTTGTAATAAGTGCTCATACTGCGACAAAGACGGATGTGCTCCCCCAAGCCGTGTCTATTATTCTCAGACGCTCTACCTCTTTTGGACAACAAGCCAGAAAATGGCGAAGAATCGGATTTTCGCTCTTGATTTGATTACCAATCGGGAGCTCAGATATTTTAACCCATATACGAAACAAGAAGATATTATGTTATTGGATGATTTAGATATCCAAGTTTTACTCATTTATGCAATGGGAGAGCAAATTCAGGGCCTATATAAGGCTTCTAATAATTGCTTTTGGTATTTAGAACAGGCGCGCGACTTCTGTTATTTGGCAAACTTCCCTTATGATTTAGCGGGATGTACATTGGTCCCCCTCAAATATGGCGCCCGTGAATTTCGCGAACTGACCTTCACAACCAGCGACGCATTCTCTAATAATTACACTAATCAGGGGAGCAAATGTTTTTTGAGTAAATGTAGTGATCCGGCCGAGAAATAAATGTATGATATAATATGTCATATAATAGTCTGACTTATTTTGATTTAGACCTAAACACACTAACGCCATTAGATAAATTTATAATGAGAGCCTTCGTAGATGAGCCATATCTTACGAACTTATATCAAGCGACTGATTGGGCCCAACAGTTGAAGATGCAGGGTCAGACATACTGCTATCGTTATGTTCCACAACAGCTGGGCTTGTATTCGAAGATGTATGACCAGAATGATTTGATTGATTTGACATTCATTTCATATATTGTTCCGAACCCATATACATATGATTTTTCGGTTCCATTTAATGTGAATGGACATATAATCTATGTAGATGAAGTTGATAAGAGCTTTATTATCGCAAGGAAGGGGCGAGAGTTTTATGGAAGCCTTTATGCAGCTCTTGAAATGGCGAAGGAATTTAGAGGAAATGGGCGCTATTATTGTTATAACATGGTTACGCCGAATTGGTTCTTACCGGAGAATCGTTATGCTGCTGGTATTCCGGGGCAGAAGTTGATACTCCTGTGGTATAACATGAATTATGTGATTAAGAATCCGTAGTTTATTTTATAAAAATATAAAAAATTGATAATTTTTTATATCTTGCGATTTAGCAAAATAAAACATCTAAATATTATATAAGTATAAAATGAGCTTACCATCGAGATATTGGAATCTGCAAACAGTCGATTTGGCGAATGATTTATTACCAACAATTTTAGCAGGAAAAACAGAAGATGAGATTGTGATCATATTAGATGACCCAATTAATCAACCCCTTGTTGATATTCTCAGAAGTTTCTGTAATCAGACTTATCGTGTCCAAATTAATGTAAATCGCGGGTTGAATGTGTGCTGTTATAGTGTAGGATGGGAAAATGTTGGTGGAGTTAGCCTTGTTGACCCGAGAAATATGTCGAATCTGAATTATTTGATGTTTTCGAGTGGAGGAGAAGAACGGAGTAAGTTTATATTTGCAGTATTACACGTTGTTAGAGTTAATTTACGGGGATATTTACATCAAACACTTAATTCTCAGGGATTAACGTATTGTCCCGAGAATATTATATTGGATAAAGTATGTTAGATGATGAACCGACATTATTAAATAAAGGGGGAATACCATTTAAATTTGTAGAAAAAGAAAAAAATATTATTGAAAATGATGAAAATATTGAAACTAATGAAAATAATAAAAATATTGAACCACCGTGTTGTAAGCTTAGAACTGGATGGTCAAGTATTTCAGTTGATTACGATTTTTCACAATACGTAAATTATCGGAAATATATTCCATATTATATGCGACTTCTTGATCCATATTATAAATTTATAGATTATAATGTAGCAATTAATTCAAAAACAGAATATGGATGTTGTTTAAGAAGACAAGTTGATAGTGCAACTAATTTAGATATAATAAATTTAGAAGAATTATTTAATGTATTTGTTCCAAGTATAAATATAACAAACCCTCTTGAAGTAAAATATAAAGATACAATAAGAAATCAATTTATTTCTTTTTGTTTAAACATAGAAAAAACATATTTATTTTATAATGAATCAAAATTAACATGTAATAATTTACTTGTTCCATGGGCAAGTATAACTCCTTTTTCTTTATATTTATTTCAAGTTAATACAACTTCATGTACTAGAACAATTGTATATATGAATCGATTTTTATTAGACCCACTCGACCAATATAATATATATACACTTTCAGTAAATTATTTTCAAGTATTTAATACAAGCCAAAATATAAATTACGAAACTATATTAAAAATTGCTTATAATTTACCATATATAAGAACAAATACAAACACTAACTTTTTTCAAATAATTAACTATACATACACATTAATGTCATTTCTTTATGGAACATCTAGAAAACTTCTTCTTGGTCTTGAAACTGGATTATCTAAATTATTTATAGAAACATTTTTTCCAAGAAAGCGCCAATTATATTATTATAATTTGTATAATTCATGGATTATTTCACGTATTCAATATAAAGGATTTGGAGACCGCATTAATAGCAGCAATGGAGATGACACATTCGTTCAAATACCACAACAACAATTCGCTGGTTGGAAAACTTCATGGAACTAACTAAAACTCAATTATTTTAAGATTTTTATTAATATATTCAAAAACCCCATTATTTTTCTCCAATGAATATTGAAGAACTTTTTTCGAATTAATATATTTCTCATTACTTATAACATTATAATCATATGTCTTCGCAATCTGTCTTAATACAGTAATCATCTTTTTTTCATTCATATTCTTTAAATATTTATCGATTTTACAAGGAATATAATATTCTTCTAATTCACTATTAAAATCATTAAATCGTTCGAGTGTCTTATAGTAAACTAAATTATCCCGCGTGAATTTACGACAGTCATTTATATCTGTTAGTCCAAATATTTTTGTTAGCCTACTAAATAAATCAAGGGTTGGAGTCTTTCTAAATAATTGATTATTTTTCATTATCTAAATTATTATAGATTTTTTTATAAATTATTACTCGGAGTTCCAAAATATCTGGTTGTTCTCATATTAGAGGTATCATTCGTCCTTGACTTAGATTCATTCTCATAGCGCGTGTCCTTCGGAACAATTCCAAACCCACTTATACGCTGGGAGACATCATTCTGATAATTGCGGTGCGGAATATCTATAAACACGCGACTGGATTCTTCATTCCCCGACTTAGATTCGCGCGTTTGCTGAAAATGGGACTGTTGCTGTGGTGTGTCCGAGGCGCCAAAATTGCGGTATATTTGCGATGTTTCGAATAGGCGATTTGTGGGATTATGTTGGCGAATGGTGTCCAAATTTGTGGTCTGATGGTTCATCTGAAAATAGTTGCGGTCGAACATACTCGGATTTTGTATGGATTGCTGAATAGGCTGTTGATATGAATATGTGCTAAACTGGCGATTATCAGTTGTTTTGGTTTCCGAACGTGTATCCACTGGGAAATTCATCTCTATAATATTCAGATATTTTTATATTTGGAATTATGCGGGAGCCAATGTTGTTGCACTTTCAGAAAAGACCAACACACTAACTGGACAAACATAAGTCATTCCACCATTAATAATTGTCATATATGTTTTAATAACCGATATGAGTTTAACTTTATGCCTGTAAAATTTGTATTCTTTTTTTGAAAGATTTTGCGATTGATATTGAGTTGTTAGTCGCCGTTTATTTTTACTATTCTGATTTGTATAATTTTCCTCATATAATGTAAATGTATTTTGATTCTGTTGATTCTGTTGTTTCTGTTGTTTCTGGTCCGGTTTTACAATTATCATATACCATCTCGTCGCTAAAAATGGGAGTTGGACATTATATTCATTCGCCGGAATTATGCGAAATTGTAAAACGTATTCTTTAGTATTTTCCGATACCGTTATTTTTTCAATATCACTTAGAAAAAGTGGGGATGATTGTTTTCCAATCTCATATGACTGCTGTAAATAATCAAAAGATGTCAGTTTCATAAATGGAGAATTCCTTTCAGAATTGTGAAATGGAGTAATTTGCAATAAATATGGCGAAATTGAAAAACGATTTGATAATTCTACTTTTCCTTGCTCTGATTCATTAAATTTGCTTGAATAAACCAGCTTTGGAACAAAATCAATCGAGAATTTTGTTTCTATTACGCGAATTCCATTTTTTAAACGCGGTTCTATTTGTTCTTGTGAAACTTCATTCAATTTTATGTTTTCGCGTTTATTTTGTTGAGTTGAATTTGGATAAATTCCATACATTCGAGATTTTCCTTGAAATAAACTATTATGTTCTTTTCTATAAAATAATCCACATTTATCATATAGTGCGCGTATTTTATCGTTATATGCTTTTTGCTTATTTTGATTCATTTTTTCAAGAAAACTACTATTCACGCCTTCATTCAATTCCTTCTTATATTGATTTTGATATTTTGTATTTAGTAAAGATTCGAGTGTTTTACTGGTGTTATTTTGTGGTAATTCTGGATGATTCATCTTTTTCCTGTGATTTTTGTATTCATTCAATCCAATCCATTCTTTATTTTCTTTATTTCTTTCGTATGTGTGTAATTTTAATAAAACCGCGCATGATAGTTCATCTTCCGGCCTAATATTTGCACCAGATTGATTTGGAATAAAAATATTAGGGTAAACTTGGACTGAATGAAATTCGGTGGCAGTTTCTATTTCTAAAAACAGGAGCTCATACTTTTTATCGGATTCAATAACTAATTTTATTCCACTTTTGAGTTGAGGTTTTTTATTTTGATTCTCTGGTTGGGGTGGCTGATTCTTTTTATCTTCTTCAATTATTTCAAATGAAAATTTAGTTGGAGCTTTCGGTATGTTTTGTTTGTTCTGTTGATTCGCTGGTTGAGTCGGGTGTAAAATAGATTCGAATATTCCCTCAAATTGAACCAACCAACAATAATCATCTCTTTCATCATCTTCTTTTATTTTATCATAAAAAGCTTTTTTCATATTTTTAAGTATTTGTTGGAAATTATCTATTGAAATACCATCTCCAACTAATTTCATTGTTAATTTCAGTGGAATCGTTTTCTCCATTTTATAAATATTCCCCGCCATATCGCCAGTCAGAACCAGTTTTAATGAATTATCTGGACTATTTTTTGATTGATATTGCGCTGGATTTGAATTAAAATCGTAAACGGAATCCAACACTAAATTATCAAAAAATTGAACGTTTTTATCATCTAATTTAAGCTGTTCTAATGTTTGATTCATTACATTTATTTAGAAAAAAGTTTTACGTTTGATTAATCGATTTCTTTTATTCCAATTTAATAAATGAAATCAATTTATATTTTTTTAATAACTATATCGATAATTATAGCGGTAATATTTTTGACAACATTCGGATTTTTCAGTTATATACTCTATCGCAAATACTCCTATTTATTCAAAATCGTTCGCAAAATGGAGAACGAGAAATACCTGTGGCCATTAAATAAAAAAATAAGCATTGGGATAACTAATCACATTCGGAAGGATGGGTCTATTTTATTAATCGGTGTAGGTAATTGTGGAGTGTTGGATATTCTTATTAAAAAGATGGACCCAACCGCAAAAATTGATATTATTGATTCAAACAAGTATTTGCTAGATATTGCCCATGAGAAATATGGAGAGCGCTGTAATTATATAAACGAGAATTTCATTTATAAAAAGATGGATGATAGCCAATATGATAATATTGTGAGTAGTCTTCCACATAAGGAGTTTTCTTTAAAAGAAATAGATACTATTTTTTCAAAATATTTCATTTTAGGAAAAGAAAATATTGTTTATTTAGAAAATAAAGTTCCGCACGTGAAAAATTCATATGTAAAAATGATATTGGATGGGAAAATAAAGGAAGGGTGGGAACTCGTGATTAAAAAGAATTACAAGAATTTTCCTCCTGTTAATATCTGCGCTTTACATAAAGGAGTTTAATTATTTAATCCTTTTGATTTTTTATATAACTCATCGATTTTTTTTACTTTTTTAAGTGCATTTGCAGGATTCTTTGTAGATTTTTTCTCTTCTGGATGATTTTTATAGTATTGTTTTACGAATTCTTTATATTCGGGAGTAGAATGGAAGTTTAATCTTGATATATTATGTTGTTTTAGTTGTTTTAGTTGTTTTAGTTCATTTATATGTCTAGTTAATGTTTGTAAGTCTTTTTGAGATTCTTGTTTCGATTTCTTTGATTTTGATAATGCCATTTGAGCCGTAATCATCTTAATTATGTCTTCTTTTTCTCTAATTTGTTTTTCTTCATTTGTATTTTCTGAATTTTTTTTAACAATTGTTGGTTTAATCGGTTTATTAGAATTATTTGGTGTTGGTATTGGTTCTTTACGCTTTATTGAATTATTCCCTTTAACAGTTGTTGCAGTAAGAGTACTAAGTATTCTATTTATTTCGCTCTGCTGATTCGCTGGAAGTATCTCCCGATTTGTTTCATTGAAAGCAACCGCGGTTGATGGTTTTTCATCTCCTCTATTCATATAAGAATAATTCATACTTGGTTCACTACTTGATACATTTGGATTATTTGGTGTATTGTTTTGTTCTTCAAGTTTTTTTAATTTTAGATCAAGTGCTCTTAATTCAGTTTTTCTTTGTGCTATTACACTTTTATTTAAATCAGTTTTTTCTCTTGTTCTACTAATATTATGATATATAGATCCAACTATTGATGTTATATTACGTTTAAGTTTTCGAATTTCTTCTTGTTTTTTTTTAATTCCATCTTTATAATCTTGATCAATTTTTTCGATTTTACTTAAATTTATTTGAAATTCTTTAAAAATACGCATCATATCACGATATATAGTTTCAACTTCTTTAAAATAATCTTTGACTTTACTCTTATCTCCATCTCCTTCATTAATCTGACTTCGTAGTTTTTTTATTATTTCGATTTGTTCTTTCATTAAGTCATATAATTCTTTTGTTTTACTAATTGATCCAGGAAAATTTTTTCTTAATTTTGGATAAGTATTTAATTCAGATTGTAAAAATATACTTTGTTGGGCTCGTTTAATTAAATCATATAATTTAGTGTAATCTTTATTAATAACAGATTTCATTTCATCTATTTTTGATAACATTAATTCTTCATTTGTTTGTTTTACTTTAACTTGTTGATTTTGAGAAAATTTTAAAATAGGACCTTTCATTTTTTCAGTAATTCTTTCTAATAGTGATTTATTATCAGGTAAGCTATTCGTTAGTGGTATAAGTATAGATTCATTAACAGCTGGATTATTTTCTTCTGCTTCTTTAACTATTAATTCTATATCTGGATTATCTGGTAAAAGATATGTTATTTTACCAATTTTATATTTTAATTTTGTATTGATTTGTTTATCATTTCTAGAAATATATTTTATTTTTTTTATATTATTTTCTATACTACTATCAATATCAGATTTAACATTATCAGATTTAATATTAATGTTATTAAAATAAATATCATTTTTTTCATAATTACTTGATAAATAATTTATATTTATTTTTTTATTAGATTTCTTAAATGAAATAATATTTTTTAATAAATTTAAATATAAAAATAATAATAAATCATATAAATATCTATTTGTCTTTATATCAGATAATATGAACTTATAATCATTTGATTTTTCTACTTTTGAAAATTCATTACATGTTGTTATTATTTTTAATAATTGTTTATCATCCGCACCTCCTGTAAATTTTGATTTTGATTTTGGATCTTGTAAATGTTGTTTAGTACTAGTCGTTACAGTAAGTCTTGTTAAAGTTGGGTCATTAAAATTATTCATACTATTTGCTTTAAAACTAGATTGTCTGACAAATGGCATATTTAAATTATTCGTATTATCTAAACTAAAATACATTACATAAAATAATACATAATTTGTTATATAACTTAAAAATAATGATAAATTATCAAATTGTGTCTCAGTAAATATTATATATTCTTTATAATTTATAATTATTTTTTTTATTTCTCCTGACGCAAAGTTATTATCAATATTATCTCTTGATTTTAAAATATTAAATAAATGAATAACTACTGCGATTGCAATTTCTTCAATTATTTTAGAATAATCTAGTTCATTTTTATCTTTTACAAAATTTTCATACATTTTAATATTTTCAATCTCTTTAATTATTATTTTAATATCGTATTCAATTATTTTTTCTAATTGTTTATTTAATTCATTTAATTGTTTCAAAATTGTATATCGTTTTGATATTATATTAAGATTTTCTGAACTAATACCACCAGTTAACTTATGTTTTTTACTTAATTGTTGAAAACTTACAGTTTCATTTATATGTTTATTTTCTTCTTCAAAGCTCTCTTTTAATTTATTGATTTCCTCATTTATTTTTTGTATTTTTTTGTTTAGTTCTGACAGTTCAGAATCAATCCATTTGTTTAATTGTGCGGAACCAGTTTTCATTTCTTCAATTTCTTGAATTTTAGCAGTTATTTCATTATTTTTTTCATCAATATTGCGCAATGTTTCTATAATACTTTTTCTCTCATTTCCAACTTTTTTAGTTTGTTCATCAATATTATTTTTTAATTTTTTAAATATTTTATTTTTTTGTTTTTCCTGTAATATTTTTTTTTGTTCTTTTATAAATAAAATAAGTTTTTTATATTTCTTTCTTTGTTTACGAGTTTGTATTATTTTATTATTAAAAAATCTATTTTTTAAGTCTTCCATATTTTTTATATCTGTTTCTGTATATTCAAAATTTTTTTGTCTTAATAATTCATTAATATATTTATTAGTATTAATAACATGTTTATTCATTAAATTATTATTTTTACGATTTTTAATATTTTCTTGTAAAGAAAATGTTTTTTTATTTTTATTTTTTTCATTTTCTAATTTTGATATATATTCAGTTATATCACTATTATTTATTTTAGGAGACTTATATTTTTTAGCTAAATTCTTTAAATGAAATTCATCAATTTCTTCTAATTCTTCATTTTTCTTCAATTTTTCTTCAATTTCTTTTTGAATTTGTATAAGCTTCTCTTTTTGATTTTTTTTAACTAACTTCATTAAACGATTTTCATATTCTGTTAATTTATCGTTGTTATTAATTTTTTTTTTAATTTGTTTAAGCATTTCTTCTTGACTTTTTATAAATGTATTTCTTGATTTTTCAAATAATAATAGTTCATCAATTTCTCTTATTTCTTTCTTTTTTTCATTTTCTTTTGGAATATATAACCGATTATAACCATATAATGATCTATATTCTGCATCAGATAAATTAGTTCTAGATGATATTCCAGTAAATTGTGTTATATCTATATTTAATTCTGATAATTTTATATATAATTCTTTAATTATATTATTATTACTAGTCGAATTTGATTTATTATCTATATAAATAATACAAATATTAATTGCATATACTCTCAACCATTCTGGAAAATGAAGATCTGATGCTTTATGACGATTATATGAAGTATTTAATTTTTTATATTTAGATACAGTTGTTGTATTAGAAGATAATGCATCAGAAGAACTACCAAGATTATTGTCTGAATTTTCATTATTGAGATTGGAATTGAGATTGTTTGTTAATTGTTGCGTGGTTTTCTTCTTCCGTTTATTTGTTCTGACAATTGTAGTCCATCCATTTCCATTTCCATTTACAGTTCCATTTCCATTTACAGTTCCATTTACAGTTCCATTTCCATTTCCATTTACAGTTCCATTTCCATTTCCATTTACAGTTCCATTTCCATTTCCATTTCCATTTCCATTTCCATTTACAGTTCCAGTTCCAGTTCCAGTTCCATTTCCATTTACAGTTCCATTTCCATTTCCATTTCCATTTCCATTTCCATTTTGTTCTGATTCTAAATTATTTCCTCCAAGCTGATTATTTTCTGTATTATCAGTTGTTATTGATAAAATATTGTATAAAAGATATTTTAAATCATATTTATCTGATATTTTTAACATTGAAGAAGTTGGAAGCGGAAACTTAATTCCGTTTTCTATTATTTTCATAAATTTAACAAATGTATCCATATCTTTAATTAAATCAAAAATATCTTTACATGTATAATAAAATATTATTATTATTTCAAGAATGCTCATTTTATACATTTCATTTTTGTTAAATAAATCTTCTAATAACGTAATAAACTCATCAAAAAAGTTAGTTATATCAATATTACAATTATTACAATCATCAATATCAGAAAATTCTTTATATCTTTTAATTGAAACATCATTAAATTTCTCAGATTGTCTTTCAATTCGTTCCCGGATAGGTTTATATTCTGTTGTTGCTTCTGCTTGCATTGCTTTCATTGATTGTTTTGAAAATTTACCTTTTCGACCAGTACCTTTTCTATCATAACCTGTTTCATTATCACCTTTTTGACCCTTACCACCAACAACTGCAATTGGTTGAATTCTTAAATTAGTTTTATCTGCATTTGTAAATACAGATTCAATTTTAAATTTAATAATTCCATATAATCCTCCATTTAAATAATCAACTGATTTAATTAATAATAGAAAACATAAAAATGTATATTTATCGTATGATAAAGTTTCACCATTAACTTTTAAATTAGTGTATTTTTCACTATTATTATTTTCATTAAATTTGTTAGATATAGTTTTTACTTCATTCTTTAATAAGAATTGATATAAATCTTTTATTAATATTTTATATTTTATTATTAATTCTGATAAATAATTTTTTCTAAATGGTAAATTAATTAATTTAGATAATATCTTTCCTAAGTCATAAATTGATAAATTCTCTTCTTTTTTGGTTGTATCAATACTAAAATAATTTTTTATTTTTATAATTAAAAACTTAGATAATAATTCACATAAATATATATTTGATAGATTTTTAGATAAAAATAAATCATAAATAGCTTCAACACTAATCAATATATTAATGTTATCAATTATTTCATTATATTCAATTAATCCATCAACCTTATTAATATAATTTTTTAATTTATCATAGTCGTGATCTATGATTGATGTAGAACGTTTATTATATTTTTCAAGACATAATTCTATTGAGAATCTATGCAATAATTCTTTTATTTTATTATTAATTTCATTTCTATTTTGAGGTTGTAATTCATTTTTATTTTTGAATTCAACAATTCCATCAATATCATATGTTTCATAAATAATTGAAAGTTCTTCAATTAAATTTTCAAAATATATTATTTTATCTTTAATTATTTTTCTTATTCCATCAAATTCTTTTATATTAGAAGGAATCAATGATAATATGAGATTATGTCCACCAAGATATTGATATTTATTTTCTATAATTTTTTTTATTTCCTTAATTATTTTTTGAATTTGTTCATCATATACTTTTGGATATATATCTTTTATTTTTTCTAATAAATTCATAATATCTTGTATTTCTAATACTTCAAGATGTCTATTAACTTTTTTTTCAATTGTTTTGATTAATTCTTCTATTGCTTTATTAATTATTCTTCTTTTACTTACTGTTTCTGCATCAGTTTTTCCTTCAATACTCTTTTCAATTTCTTCTATTTTTGATATAAATTGTTTTATTGATAATGATGATACTAATTTAAATAATATTGATTCCAATTGAGAATTTGATAATTGTATTCCTTGATTATTTCTTGTATTTTCATTATTTTTATTGGTTTCATTATTTTTTGATTTTGGATATAAATGTAAATTATCACTACCATAACCACGATGTATTTCATATTGTGAATTTTTTTTAGTTAATAAATATTGTTGATAAGCATATGTTCCAATATATCTTCCTTTCTCTATAAATACTTTTCTTATAAATTTTTGATATTCTTCATCTGATAATGTTTTAACGTCAATCTTTTTATTTATTATATATTCATCATATATATTAACATATTTTTGAGAATAATTATTTATATCATGTAAATATACCTCGCGAAAATCAACATAATCAGTTTCATTTCGTGTAGATTTTTCAATTTCCTCAATTAATAAATCAACGCATTGTTCTATTATACTAATTATTTCATTATATTTTTGATAATCATATTCTCCTATTTTTTTTAATTCTGTATCTGCATCTTCTCTTTGCCAATAATTAATAAATTCATTAAAATTCTTAAAATTCTTATTATATTGTTTATTTATTTGATTTAAAATATATTCTTTTGTTCCTTTTTTTCCTTTTTTTCCTTCTTTTGGATTTGCTTCAATACCATTAATTACACCACTTGCATTCTTTGATAAATGTAAAAAATTACCTTTGGAATCATAAATACAAACATTTGTATCATTAACAATACGAAATATAGCAATTTTATATAATTCATCAATTATTTTCTTCATTTTTTTGTTAATTGATAATTTTATTTCATATTTTTGTCTATCAATTAAATCATATATTCTTTGTTCAAATTGGGCGCGTGCTGAAAGTTGGGGTTGTTGGGATTGAGCCAAATTTCTATGTTGTGAATTATTTTGAGCTTCTTCATTTGGCTGATTTGTTGTCTTTTTAGAAATAGAATTCTTTCGTAAAACTGGACGACTTGTTTTTTGTTTTTTTGCAGTTTGTATTTCTTTTTTATAGTTATGTTGTTGAATTAGTGATATTTCTTCATTTTTAACCATATTTTTAAGAGTTTTTAATTCATTAATTTTATTCTTTATTGTTATATTACTTTTATATTCTGGATATTTTCTTTCAAGATCTTTTATTTGTTTATCTAATTCATTATTTTTTATAAACAGTTTTGCTCTTTTATTTGCAAAATTTTTTTTATTTTTAAATTCTTTAATTATTTTTATTTGATTTGCGGTTCTTGTTTGTTCTGGATATTTTATTTCAAGAGATTTTATTTTATTATCTAATTCATTACTTTTTTTTTTTAAGATTTTTAAGAATACATCCATATCCATTTATATAATCTATTTATATTTTATTTTTGTAATAATTCATTATTTTTTTTCTATTAAAATCCTTATATCTGAAATATAACATATGGTCAATATTTTTATCTAATCGAATATCCAAATTAATTCCAGTAAATAACTTTGTTAATTTCTTTTCAGTCTCCGATTTATTTATTCCAATATTTTCCCCTAAATAATATTTCAATAGTAATAAATCAGTCAAAGCCTTCTTCGATTTCTTCATATAATACCGATAATATCTTTTTGTAATTTCAACATTTATTGAGTTCACTTTTAATCCGAAAATTATATAATTATCAACCGGATATAAACATATATAATTCCAATCACTATAATCATTATCTTTTATTTTAATGTGATTGATATCATAATTACATTTCATTTCCCTTTTATTAATCAATCTATTATTTTGGCCTTCTAAACAATAAATATCTGTATCCTTTGACACGCGCATTCCTAAGCAAAACAATAAATAACTACCACTTACAATATAATATTCTATATCGTAAAGTGAATAATATTTGTATAAATAAAACTTCAAGAATCGCACACGAAAGAATACACGGATCGTATTTTCATAATTAATTCCATACGCATAAGAAAGCTGTTTTTCAAAAATGTCATAGTTGGGCGCGTGTAAAAATATCTTGGCGCCTTCGACTAACTCATAAAAATGTTCTGATTGAAAAACAGCTCCTTTATATACTTTCTTCGTATTTTTAACAACATATATATTCAATTTAATGGTTTTGGGAGTGTCCTTAAATTGGCCAATATCAGCTTTTCTAAATTTTTCCTGATTTTCATAAAGGAATGAACAGAAGTTATCAAAGGGCATTCTCATAAAGTTTATCTGTAATTCAATGAACTCCAACTGCTTTTTACTGATTCTCATCTCGATTTTATGATAGACATTCTCGTTCTTATCAATCGTCTTATTTTTTAGAACTACTAAACTTACATTTTTGTCATGGGATTCGCAATAATAACGTAGCAATAACATCTGGATATTAATATCAAGATTCGAATTATGTAATGCATCATTCAAGAAAGTACAGTCCATACCATATATATTTTTCATCAACTCTTTAAAAGTGTCTGACTTTAAATTAAACATTGGTTTAAGTATTGGATAATTATTATATATGACATCATCCATCAATTGTTTATTCATTTCAACAAATCGCTTACAATCTTTATGATATATATTACGCACTCCTTCTATAAGATATTCCATATTAATTTAAAATAGATAAAAAATTTTGAGTTTTTATCAAAAAATAAAATTGATGGTAAAAATAAGATTAATTTTATATATTTAATAAAATGCCAGAGTCATCAATAAAAAAATCAAAAAATGGGGGTAAAAATCCTTGTTGTCATGGCCGTGATAGATATTTCTGTAAAGACTTTGGTAGTAGAGGTATCTGCGAACACGGTCGTAAAAAACGCCTTTGTAAAGACTGTGGTGGTAGCGGTATCTGCGAACACGGTCGTGAAAAACGCCTTTGTAAAGACTGTGGTGGTAGCGGTATCTGCGAACACGGTCGTGAAAAACGCATTTGTAAAGACTGTGGTGGTGCAGATATCTGTGAACATTCTCGTGAAAGACGCTATTGTAAAGACTGTTGTGGTAGCGGTATTTGCGAACACGATGCGATTCTTCGTTTTTGTAAAAGGTGTAAGACCGATATTTGTGAAAAACATTTAACTGCATCTGCATCTGCATATTATACGAAATATTATTGTCCATTCTGCAAAGAAGAACGTATTTTACGTTCTACTCAAATGAGTAATAACAGTATCTGCGAAATACATTCAACTGAGTTTGCAATTTATATGAAAAAGCATTGCCCATTATGCGAAGAAGAACGTAAAATACGTTCCAGTCAAATGAGTCTTAGTAATGGATGGATTGATTCTGATTCTGGTTCTGAACCAGAATTTGATGGTTCTGGTTCTGATTTTCAACAGCAATTCCTACAATTTGATGGTTCTAATTCTGGTTCTGATTCTGATTCGATTCCACATCAATCGATACAAGTTTCTCAGATTTTTGCTTCTGGTTCTGCTAATTTTTATTCATGGATTAGTTCTGGTTCTGATTCTGGATCTGGTTCTGAATCTGGATCTGGTTCTGGTTCTGTATTGATTCCACATCAATTGATACAGGTTTCTCAGAATTTTGCTTCTAGTTCTGATAGTTCTGATCCATGGATTGGTTCTGATAGTTCTGATCCATGGATTGGTTCTGATCATTCTGATCTATGGACTGGTTCTGATAGTTCTGATCCATGGACTGGTTCTGATAGTTCTGATCCATGGACTGGTTCTGATAGTTCTGATCCATGGATTAGTTCTGCTGGTTTTGATTAAGAATAATCAAATTATAATAAAATTGATAATTTTAAAATAATCTTTTATTATTGTAAAATTATACAAAATAAAATAACACGTTCAATATTTAAGCAATAAAAACTATTTGAATATAGTTGTCTATTTGGAATCGCTTCATTAGAAAAATTGAAAATTTATAACTTTCATTTTTATTCAGATAAAAATGGACCTAGAAATTTATAGATTACAATTATCAATGATGAATGAAAGTTTATCAGATGACCCAACAAATCCAGAACTCATTCTGGAAAAACTTAGAATCTTACGTGAATTGTCAAAATTTACCAGAATTGATTTGAATGAATTCAAAAATCTTAATTTTGATTTACCAGAATTTCGTGGCAATCCAGACTATTTTTATCACGCATGGGGAGTTTTAGACAGATTATGTGAACAAAATAAAAAATATAATAATTTTCACGTTTCAGTAATTGGAAATCAAACAGTTGAAATTCACAATATTTCGACAAAGTATACTGAAATGAATCCAAATTTATTTTACTACATTGGCGTTGTTTTTGGAAAACAAAAAAGTATAAGAGTTCCACATTGGATTTCAGAAGAACAAAAAATCACATTTATTCAAGATGTTCAAACAAAATATGGCAATTTGTTTAATTTTCCAGAAGCAGTTGACCCATTTATTCCAAAATCACTCGTCGGAATTGAGGAAGCCTGTCCGATTTGTATGTCAGATAAGGATTTGGAGACGTGTGTAGCAGTTCGAAATGGACGATGCGACCACGCCTTTCATCGAGATTGTATAAAATGCTGGTTTGCTCAATGTGGAAGAAGAATATGTCCGACTTGTAGAGTAAACCATGACAAAACTGGATGATTTCAATTTTTATTTTGAAAATTATAAATTAAGCTCTTTTTTCCATATTCAAATCGAATGGATTTTCTAAACATATCTCACTATATGGACACAACTTACAGTCAAATATTTGACGCGAAATACAGGACCCTCTCCGATTTTTATCAATACAATACTGACAATGTTGACTACATCCATCACAGTTTTCCTTTGTTGCGTATTTACCTATCTCATTCATCCCACATGGAGCGTGAAGTTCACCATATCCATCATAGAATGAATAGCAACGGCTCTTTTCTTTATTCATACACGCCGGAGTGGTTCCTATAAATAGTCGCCCATTAAAGTCGCGACATCCCTCAAAGCATTCTCTTTTTTTATTCGGGGTCGGAATAATAACTGCTAAAAATATAATGAGAATAATAATTATAAGTATCATTACTTATGACATAGAAATAAAGTCCTAATATTAGAATCCAAAATATGGATCGGTAATACTTTTAATGGTGTGAAAATCATCACAATTTGGATTTTCCATCCCAAAAAGAGTTGGAAAATCAATCATTTCCACCAATTCATTATGAATAACTTTACTTTCGATATATTCAATGTGTTTCTCTAAATATTTGGATGGGAACACACAGGTCCACCTGTAAATAAAATATCCAATTAATTTCATAATTTCATCCAATCCAGAACTTCTTCCAAAAATGGCATAATAACATTTAAATGTCCGATTAATTCTCTGAAAAACGCGTCGATAATATAAATAGAGTTTTGTGTGTCTATTAATTTCGAATGAGTCAATTTCCTCTAAGTATTCTTGGATTTTTCTGTAATAGTTTCTGAGAAACTCTTCCCGAAAACATATCAGTCCGATTCCTAAATACTTAAAGTCAATATGGACTCGCTCAAATTTAATATCTTCAACTACTAATTCTGACACTTTCGTATCATTCATGAAAAAATACGTTTTCTTCTGATTTATTTGAAGGCCATAGAATCCGAAAATCATTTGAATGAATTTTATTACATTATAGTATGAAGATTTTGGAAGAAACATTACTAAATCATCAACGAAGGCACGGGTTTTTTTCTGTAAATCGAAGCCGAAATCGAGAATACGCATCATCTTCAAATCAATCATTGCATTCTTCAAGCAATAATCCATATATATCAAGAAAATAATATTCGATAGGCCAGAACCTTGGTAGAGCCCATTCTCCCATCGGAACATTTTACCATCATATGATGCAAATGCGTTCATATAATAGGTTTCAATATATTTTGTTAAAGCAGGGGAAAAGTTGTATTCTTTCAATATATGACAAAGCAATCCATAATTAACGGAACCATATGCATTTGTTATATCAATGAAGAGGCATATCTCATCATCGTTCATTGAACACATCGCACGATTTACATCGAGCAAATTCTGATAAAGACCACCAACCCCACTTAAAACACCCCTCTGGACGAGGGTATCAATAACCCCATAATTTGTTAACAAATCACCAAGCTTTTTGCTGATGACACTATCCCATATTCGAACAACAATTGGAAGAATTGTAAGAGGACGAAAATTGGTTGGTTCTGATAGATTGCCCCCTTTATGTGCAGAAACAATTCCACAACTGCTCCACTCTGGGCAGATTTCGTGGTCAATTAGCCGGTTATAGCAATCGACCATAAAATCCAATAGTTTGGGCTCTAAATCAATGAGGCTCTGTAATATGAAAAAATTCGCCCCATATTGGTCAGAAGTATCCTTGTTTTTAATTGCAGTAATAATATCTTCACTAGTAAAATGAGTCCATTCTTTGTCAAACCCGAATACATCCCACAATTTAAAAAGGGGATTGTAATTTGGGATTGATTTTTTCTGCCTGGATTTTCCATTAGATTTCAAATGGCTAATATAAGTATGACTGTCGAATGCTGGTTTTCGATAGCTTTTTTTATTATCGAATGACAACATTGGAACACTATATACAGCATCTGTTTTTTTATTCGGCTTTTTAAATAAATCGACAAATTTTGAAATCCGCCAGTTCAATTCAATCAGAGCTTCCGATGGGTTCTCGGGAAGTTCATTAATTATTCCTAAAATATCAATCATTTTGTATTGTGGTGGATATTTATGTTATAAATTATCAATTTTTTAGCATATCATCGAGTGCAATATAATTCGAAAAATACTCCATCTCTACCTGACTATTATAGCGATATGAAAAAATTGCGGTTAATAAGAGGATTATTATTATAAAGGCAAAACCATATCCGACTGCTTTATCAGAAAATTTTTCAATCATTGATTTATTATAAGAAAAAAACTTTTTATAATTTTTGATTCACAAAAATTATAATTCTTTTTGAGTATCGAAATTTCCTTCAACATAAGTGGAATATGATATAAAAGTGTCAGAATATTGTTCAATTTGGGATGTGTCATCGGAGCTGAACAAAATCATACAACAATCGACCCATGCATTCGCATAATTGAGAGTCATGTTCATGTATTGTTGAAGCTTTTCATCAATAATGTCAGATGGAAGCGTATAAACATCATCTGATTTTATATGCTGATGGTCGCGTGGGAGTATAAAACAAGAATGGCGAATCATTTTCAACAAGAATCGTTTGATTTTGTGATAATCAGTCATATATTTATTATTCCGAAATTCGCGCATTTTTGTTGGAATATGTTGAAACTCGTTCGTTTCGAAAAATGATATTACTCGTTTAAGTGTCATTTTTGAATAATGACAATTTTTATATATTTTTTTATCAATTTTTATTTGTATGGATTATCGAAAATATGGTCGGCCATTTTTTGTGATAATGATAATACCGCATTTTGATTAAAATCTGGTTGAATATTATAGTAAAAGCCGGTATCCTTGTCTTTTACAACGGAACCTGTATATTTTACTACTCCATTAATCGATTGCTCATAAGGAATATTATTCTTATCTTTACATTTGGGATTCCAAGGCTTTCCCCCACTAAAATTCTCAATTATTCCAGGATTTTTAGAAGACTCAGATACTGACTTAAATGAACTAAACGGTTGATAGACAGATGTAATATACTCAGGAACGTTTAACATATATATTATAATATATTATTTTTGTTTATGTCCAATTTGGACTATTCGCAGGTGTCAGAGCGGAATCTGTGCTAAAATCAATTGGTGGTTTAATTATTACACTTGTAACAACCCATCCACTAATATTCTGATTAAATACAGTTGCATATTGAAACATATTATTCATATCAGTAACAAGTGATGTATTCCAGGAACCTATATCCTGATTAAATGAATAAGAATATGTAAACATACCACTCATATTAGTCACCCTTGATGTATCCCATGAACTTATATCTTGATTGAAGGCAATCGCAGCATAAAACATATAATTCATATCAGTCGCACTTGATGTATCCCATGAACTTATATCTTGATTAAAGACGGAAGACCCATAAAACATCGCATTCATATATAAAACACTTGATGTATTCCAGGAACCTATATCTTGATTGAATGAGTTAGCAACTATAAACATAGCATACATATTTATAACACTTGATGTATCCCAGGAACCTATATCTTGATTAAATGTGGAAGCAGCAAACATAGAATTCATATCAGTCATTAAAGTTGTAACAATTCTATTAAATGGAACTGGAACTGACTCGCCTGCTGGTATAAAGGGAGTATCAGAAGTTCCATTCGCATATTCTTTAATTTTATTAA
>Ga0214923_10000643_pt1 | contig 51593 bp, 52 predicted proteins | sample LL1510_MetaG_FD_177993 | JGI IMG/M metagenome (GOLD analysis project Ga0214923, IMG submission 177993) | Freshwater microbial communities from Lake Lanier, Atlanta, Georgia, United States - LL-1510 | ecosystem: Environmental > Aquatic > Freshwater > Lake | place: USA: Georgia | collected...
CGGGGTCGTCGCTTCGGGCTGCGGCGGGGTCGTCGCTTCGGGCTGCGGCGGGGTCGTCGCTTCGGGCTGCGGCGTCGCTGCCTCCTCGGCGGCGGTGGCCAGCGCCGGCATGGGCGTTGCGCCCTGGCCCGATGTCGGCTCGGTCGACTCCGTGGGCTCGGTGGGCTCGGTCAGCGCAATCGACCCCGGCTCTGTTGGCGCGGGCTGCACATTCGCCGCCGCGACCGGGGCGGTCGTCTCCACGCCCGGCTGCTCTGCGTCGGGGGTGCCGCTCTCTTCCTCCCTGGCTCCCATCGCATCCTGAGGCGTGCCTGGCATGGCCGACGGGGCCGTCGGGGTCGTCGGCGTCGTCGGAGTCGTGGACTCGTCAGACTCGTCGGACTCGTCGGAGGACGCCGTGCTGCTGGAGAGCGTTTCGAGCTGGCTGGAAGGCGAGGGCGGCGCTTCCAAAGCTGCAAACTCGGCCGGGCGCGTGAGCAAGTCAGAAAATTTCACAGTCCGGTCGGCCATTTTTCTGTACGGGAGATCAGCCTTCCCACAACTCGTCATTCCTAGCCCGCTTCATGAGCAGCTCGATCTTTTCTTTGTCGCGGACTTCCTTGGCCTTCCTGGCCTCGGTGAAGATGGATTCCCAAATTGCCCGCAGCTCGCGCTGCAGCGGTTTCTGCAGTTTTTCATCACGGGTGAAGGGGAAGTAATGGCTCAGGAAGTCCATAGCACTCCGTTTGGAAGCTTGTATGGCGTCCGTCAGCACGCGTGGTTGTAGGTAAAAGAGCTCTCGCCATTTAGTTTTCTGGTGTCCAGTTCTAAGATCCGTCTTGGTTTTGAACTTGCGGGCTTCGCTCCGTAGTCTATCTAATGCATCTTTCACATTTTTCTCAACTTGAGTCGTTGGTGTGATACGATCCCACCAATTCCGTGAAAGTCGCCTGACGAACGGCACTAGCTTTTTAGGATCCACTTTTTTTTCGGTCAATGTATCTTGAAGAACCTGCACTTCTTCTTCCAGCTTTGAGAAGTCGGGCAGCCTCATGAGGTATCGGCTTCTTTCGCCCTGGAATTTCGTGCCTTCCGTCTCCAGCCTTTCGACCTCGGAAACCCACCAACTCGCCCATGCGGCGAGGAGGGCGCTGGAGAAGTCTTCTTCTTTCAGACTCTTTTTGGCCTCGTATATGTTTACGAAGGCGTCGCTTCGCGGTTGGACTTCGACCCTTCGAGTGGCCGTGGGGGCGTCGGCCGGCTTCGCGGGACTCCCCCTGAAGAAGGTTTCCAGCGCAGTCGGCGCAGGACCGTTCATGTTTGCCTGCTTTTCTTTTTCTCAGTTTCGAAGGCCTTGGGCCGCTGCAAGATCTCGTCCCGCTTCTCCAGCACGAAGCGCCGCAGGTCCTCGGGCGTCCTGTTGCCATCGTACTTGAAAGCAACGAACGGCGTGGAGAGCAGGATGGTGGGAAAGGAGGAGATCTCTAGACGCTGAGCCAGCGGCTCCCGCGCCTCCACCTCATAGACCGACACGAGGTCGCCAACGGCCCGCAGCGCCGAGTCGGGGCCCGTCACGGCCTCGCAGTGCGGACAGCCGTCCATATGGAACACCACGAGCTTCATCGTCATCGGCGCCGCCTTTGCTTCCGGCTTCGAAAAAGCTCTTGCGCAGCCGACCAAGGCGAGAATGTTCGCCTCTTTGCAAATTGATGTCATCCTCTCTGGCGCTGTCGGTGGAGAACTTTGCGGTCTGCTTCGCCGGCGTCGTCTGCATCTACTACGGCATCTTGGGCGTGACGCGGATCTGCACCAGCGACTGCTCCTCCGTCAAAGTGGAACAGCAGGGCCGACAGGTGAACTTCTCGCCCATCATGGCCGCCTTCTCGTGCAGCATCGCCATCATCGCCGGCTTCTTCCTGATCCGGCTCAGGGGTCTGCTGACCGTGGTGACCCAGAACATCACCAACTTCGGAGGGTCGGCCTACAAGACCGTCACCGAAGAGGGCCAGGAGCGTCGGCAAGCGTCCATCAAGTTCGGTCTGATGCTGTTCATGGTCTTCGCGGTGGTGGTGGGCTTCATCAAGGTCTCGTTGCTGCGGCCGCTGGACGCGTGCCCGGTGCTGGCCGTGAAGCAAGCCCCCATCATGACCTCCCTAAGGGCCTCGCTGGAAAAGATGGAGATCTGGCTCGTGGGCTCCGGCTTCGTCGCTCTGACACTCGGGCTGGTCCTCAACTTCTCCGAAAAGGCTTTCGTGGAAGGCTACGCCGAGCGGATCCAAAGAGGCGAAAGCGTGGAGAACTACGGCTACCGACAGGCGATCCATGAGAACCTGCAGTACGTACGCGCGGGCAGGCCGGGCGGCGTCACGCTCAAAGCCACAGGGGAGAACCTGCGCGACCGACCCGCTGCCGTGCGAGTCGCGCCGGGCGCCCCGCCGCCGGCCGCCGCACCACAGGCCGACGCACCGCACAGCGCCGCGACGCCGGCCGCCGCACCGCACAGCGCCGCGACGCCGGCCGCCGCACCACAGGCCCCCGCACCACAGACGGACGCTCAGTCGACCCGATCATCTTCAAGTTCGCAGGCCAGCAGCAATGTCGCCAAATTTGCACGGCAAGGGTCCGATTTTGCTGGACGCCAACCTTCGCAGTCATCATCGAAGGAAGGCTCCCCAGCAGCAGCGAAGCCCTCCGTACACACTTCGGCACGAGCAAAGCGCGCACAGGGCCAGCATGCGCAGCCATCATCGAAGAAAGTCACCCCCACACCATCGGCCACCAGACCACAGGCCACCGCAGCACAGGCCGCCGCATCACAGGCCGCCCTCACAGCAGCGAAGCATCAAGCAACTATGAAATCGCTTTTGCAGACACTGCTCGCAACAAACCAGCATCCGCAGTCATTGTTCGCACCAGACGACCCTTTGACAAAAACAGCAATGCTCGCCAAGAAAGCTCAAGCTGGTAGCCGTCGAGCAATTAGAAAACAGCCTGTTCAGGATCTGTTCGACGACCAGCATTCGCAGCTTTACTTCTCCGTACCACCATCGAAGCGCAGCGGCAAGAGTTCTAAGACATCGTGAAGCGTTCCAGCTCGAAGCAAAAAAAAATGAGCCTCCTTCCTCTCGTCGATGGCCTGCTCGCGGAACGGGAGAGTCTGGAGGCGACGACGCCGCGGCGCTTGCGCATCCTGAGATCCTTCCGGTTTGCGACGGCTGCGCCGAAGCCGCCAGAAGAAAGGGCGGCGGCGCAGGTAGTCGTCGCCGCACAGCCGAGCGCCCCAGCGAGCGCCCCGGCGAGCGAGGCGAAGCCGCGGGGCAGCGCCGGCGCCGCGGCCGCGGCGGCGGCGGCGGGCCACGTCTGTCCTCGATGCCAACGGAGCTTCGCTCTGAAGAAAACGCTTGGCATGCACGCCCGCGTCTGCAGCGACCCCTGACCGTCCCCACCGCCTTCGCTGCGTCTGGCCGGCCATGTCCTCGTGGATGCTGCCGGAAGAGGCCTCCCCGCTGCAGCCTTCCGCGGAGGCCCTGCGAGACGCCGCGCACTGGATCCTCGTGCTGAGCCAGAGCGGCTTCTTCTTCGTGCTCGACGAGGACGGCCGGCGCTGGGGCCTCAGCCACGTGGCCGCCGACGGCAGCCTGCGCTATGCGCGCCGCGACGGCCGCGAGGAGCCGCGGGGGCCGCGGAGCCTGCAGCTGTCGCGCCGCCACGCCGCGCGCTCTGCTTCCGGGCCGCCCTCTCCTCGCTGGGCCGAGCCGAACGTCGATGCGAGCGACTCCCTGCCGTCGACCGGGCGCGGGGCGGAGCGCGCGGCGGGCCCGCGGCTGTACCGCAAGCTGAGCTGCATCGGCCGGGGATCCTCGGGTCGAGTCTTCAAGGCTCTGGACGACAGCGGGTGCTTCTGCGCGGTGAAGGAGGGCTCCGACGCCTCCGCCGAGGACGCCTGGCTGCAGCGGGAGGCGCAGCACCTGAAACGCGCGGCGCACGCCTGCGTGGTGCCGCTCTGGGATGCGCTGCGGTCGCACGGCCTGTGCACCGCGCTCGTGATGCCCCTGGCCTGCTGCACCCTGGCGCAGCGGCTCCGGGGCCGCGTCGGCGAGCGCTTCCTGCTCGACTGCCTGGCCAGCGTGCACGCGGCGCTGCTGCACGTGCACCGCGTCGGCCTGGTGCACCTCGACGTGAAGCCCGCCAACGTGCTGCTCTTCGGTCGGCAGGCCAAGCTGTGCGACTTCGGCTCGGCGCAGCGCAGCGGCGAGCGCTTCGACGGCCTGTACGCCGTGACGCGCACCTACCGGCCGCCCGAGGTGCTCCTGGGCTGCGACACGGCCTTCTTCGCCATGGACGCCTGGGCCTTCGGCATGCTGGCCGCGCAGCTCGCCACGCAGCGCGAGCTGCCCTTCGGCGCTTGCGGCGTGACGCAGGCGCAGCAGACCTTGGCGCTGCTCGGCGTGCCCGGACCGACGGAGCTGGCGGCGGCGCTGGCGCCCCACGCGCAGCTCGTCGCCGACGACGAGCCGATGCTGCGCCGGGCCGCCGCCGCGCTGCCGCCGCGGCTCGGGGGTGACGACCTCTGGGCTCGGCTCGGCCGCGCGTGCTTCTCGGAGCGGCTCCTCGGCTGCGCGCGGGGGCTGCTGTGTTACGACGCCCTGTCTCGGCTGGCGGCCTTCGAGGCGCTGCGCGTGCCCTTGGGCGGGAAGAAGCGCAAAAGCCGCGCCTCCGCCGTCACGCCGGAGGCGCCAGCAGCAGCGCCCTGAGCGACGCCCAGTCCTGGGCGAAGTCCAGCCGATGGCCCGCGGCCTCCGCCAGCGCTTTGAGGTGGCGGAAGCCATTGTCTTTGGTGGCCACCAGCAGCCGCAGCGGCCGCTGCGCCCGCGAGCAGAGCTGCGCGCAGTCCCAGACGAGCTGCGTGTCGGCCGCGTTCTTCTGGGGCGACTCCGCGCGGAAGACGGAGCAGCCGCAGGCGGCGAGCGGCGGGTTGACGCCGAAGCCGTTGTACTGCAGGTCGGCGTAAGCTAGGAGCCGCAGCTCCCCGGCGGAGGCCAGGGGGAGCATCTTCTGCAGGCAGTCGTGCACGTTACCCAGGTCCACCAGCACGACGACGTCCGGCGCGGGTGCCTCGGAAGCCGCGGCGCCGCCGGCGCAGAGCCTCGCGCGGGCGCGCCAGAGGCCGCCTTCCGCCGTCTCCAGCAGACCTGCGTCGTCCAGCAGCAGCAGCTCCTCCGACACCACCACGCTCGGCAGCTGGGAGAGCTGCGCCAGCTGGGGGAGGCTGCGCCAGCGGTCCAGGAAAGGGAGCAGCGCGCTCGGCGGCTGCTGCGGCGACATGAGGGGCGAGCGAGCCTCCGGTGGAATGAAGGGCTGCCGTGCGGACAGCCAGCCCTTTGTCAGTCGCAGGCGGCGCTCTCGCGCCCCTTGCGGACGCATCGGCCCGGCGCGGTCAAAGCCCCCCGCACCAGGGAGGCTGCGGAGAAAAAAAGAAGATGCTCGACGCCGACTTCTTTGCCAGGAGTCAAGCCAAGTACCGGCGGCTGCTGAGCGGCGGGCCCGAGCCCCCGGAAGCCCAACCGGAGAATCGCGAGCTCGTCGTCGAGGTCGCGAGCGGCAGCACCGCCGCGGAGCCGCCGCACGCGACCGCGGACCTGGTGGTGGAGGAGCGCCTCGTGCGCCTGGCGGACGTCGCCGCGCCCGGCCGCAGACCGGCTCTCAAGGATCCCCCCGCCGCGCTCCACTGCGTCGCCTCTGAAGAGGAGCTCGGCCGCTACAGCCTGGAGGCCCTGAAGAAGCTTGCGAAGGCGTCTTCGCTGGAGCTGCCCAAGCAGGCCAGCAAGACCGCCGTGCTGGCGGCGCTGACGGATGTCTTCCGAAGCCAGCAGGCGCAGCAGCAGCAGCAGCAGCAAGCGAGCGCCCAGCGGCGCCAGCCCGACGCCGAGGCCTCCGCGGCGCTGCGCTGATGAGGCCGCGACCGCCTCTGCCCCGATGGTGCACATCGGCCGCTTCTCCTTCCGGCAGGGTAGCATCCACGCCCGGCAGCAGCAGCGCCTACGCGAGATCGCCGACTTCTTCGACGACGCGGTGACGGAGCGGCTGCTGGTGCCGGTGGCCAAGCAGGAGTACGGCATCTCCTTGCGGCTGCTGGACTACTGCATGACCAACTGGGCCAAGAAGACGCGCGTGATGGTGGAGCTCCCGACGGGCCACGGCCCCACGCCTCTGAACATCTTCTCGCTCTACAAGGACTGGCTGCGCTTCTACCGCCGCCGCGGCTTCGACCCCTTCCGGCGCCGCGAGCGCATCTTCTTCACCTGGACTCCCGCCGACGGAGAGCCCGAGGAGACGCTGGACACCACGGTGGCGCAACTCAACTTCCTGTCTTGGGCGGAGAAGCACGGCATCCTCGAGTACGTCTACAGGCACAAGGACCAGATCGAGGAGGACATGATGCTGACGTTGGGCGACAGCAAGCGCCGGCGGCAGGACCAGCAGCGCGCGCCGAAGGCGGCGGCCGCGGCTGCGGCGGCGTCCGCGGCGGGCGGCGCGGATCGGAAGCGCAAGCGCACGGAGCTCTCCCGCGCGCCAGAAGCCAAGTGCGTCGTCTACCCCATCGGGCAGGAGGTCCGCTTCGACGCGGCAAGCGGCGCGCTGATGTGAAGCCCGCGCCGCGTCAGCAGAGGCCGAGGGAGGGAAAGCTGCCTTGCACCGCGGCGATGTAGCTCTGTCGCACCGAGGAGTCGTTCCAGAGCATGCTCTTGTCGCCGATGGGCTGCGGCCCCACGGGCGTCACGTAGTTGCGCAGCAGGCTCTGGTAGCCCAGCGAGCGCCCCAGCCCCTGCCGCGTGTTCTCCGAGAGCCGCAGCACGGAGCGCATGTTCTCGCTCCGAGCCACCGCCTCGGGCGAGATGGAGTAGCGGGAGAACTCCGCGTAGGAACCGTCCCCTGTGCTGGCGCACTTGGCGGGATTGGCGGCGTCCGAGCGCCAGCCCGCGGGCATGACGCTGGCCAGGCCCGTGGGGTTGTAGGCCGCGACGTACTCCTTGCCGGGCTCCGTGAGCTCGAAGGCGCCTGCGAGCGCCGTGCCGGCCGCGGCGCTGCCCGGCAGGTTCAGGCCGCCGATGGAGGCGACGTCCGGCGCGGCCACATCCAGCGGCACCGTGGCGCCGTTGATGACGCCGCGGCTTCGCGGGGGCGCCGGCTTCTGCTCCTGGCAGCCCGCGTGGCCCGGCGTGTGTTCGCCGTAGACCTTGACGTCCTCGTCCAGCAGCAGCCGCGGCAGCGAGCCGTGCCGCCGGTGCGGGCTCCGCTTGGGCGTGGAGCAAAGCCAGCACAGCAGCGCTATCAAGAGAGCAAAAAACAAGATGGCGGCGCACCAAGAGCCGGTCGAAGACGGTCGTGCGACCTGCATGCACGCGGTGCCGCTGTACATCCTTTGCCCTTGCTGGCGAAAAAGTCGTCACGCCATCACAGCCTGACCGGCGGAAAGACGGAAATTCTCATCGCCGTCGCTGAGCCCGGGCCTCCTTTTCGGCTTGTATTTTCTGCTCTGCGCAGCGCGAGAGCTTGTTGCCGTAATCTAGCGTCAGCTCGGACGTGACGATCGGCGTGATAGAGCTCGCCCGGCCTGGCCGCTGCACCAGTTGGCGGGCGCTGCCGACGTCGTCCACGAGGTACTGCAAGGAAGGCAACCGCTCCACGCAGGGGTAAGTGCGCGACCCCAGCTTCCTCAGCACTGACGCCCTCGTGCCCTGGCAGGACGCGGCGTCGTCGCGGCTATAGTCCCTGCCCGCCACCACCACGACGTCGAGGGCCTTGCCCGAACAGCCCTCGCGCATGAGGCGGTGCTTCAGCACGTAATCGCGCAGGAACGTATCTTGGGTTTCTGAGAAGTATCGTTTGACCCGGCACGCTAGGATCTCCCCCAGCCCCTCTTCATGCCGCGGGCATTTCCCTGGGAAGAGTTCGCGCAGACGGTCCAGCGGCACACAGCTGTCGGCCAGCCGCTTCCTCAGCAAGGAGGCCATCTCCTTGTACCTCGCGTTTTTGTCGGATCCGAGTTCAAGATGCCGGTGCATGAGGAGCAGCATGAGGTAGAGTTGCACGCCGCGCGTCTTGGCGCAGGCGGAGCCCCCGAGCTGTGCAGGAGCCGCGGCTCTGAAGAAGGACCCACGCCGCCGCCGCCGCCGCTGCTGCTCCTGCTCGTCCTCCCTGAACAGGTCGAGAAGCTGCTCGTCCATCCATACGAGATAGTCGCTTCCAAGGTCGATGAGATGACAGACGCCGCTCGGGAGCAGACAGACCACGTTGAGCGGCCGGATGTCCAGCAGGCAGAGACCGAGGTCGGCGGTTTTGCAGACGGCCTGGAAGAGCGTCGCCTCCAGCGTGGGCACCAAATGCGCAAAGTCGTTGTACTCGGACTGCCTCAAAAAGTTGTGCAAGGATACTTCGCGTTGCATCAGGCTGGAGAAGGCGCTGCCCCGGTAGCCGAAGGGAGCGTGCGCGTTGCCAGCTGGCGTCTGCGCGAAGACCGCCGGGTGGATGCCGGCTCGAGCCAGCACCCGCATCAAGGCCCCCTCTTGTTGCAGCTCCTGGTCCGGGATAGTGTCTTCCGACTGAGAAGTAGTGCGCAGGACCAAGTCCTTATCCAAGAAGTAGACCGAATTGAACCCACCCATGGCGCATTCTGAAGGGTCCACACTCCTCTCCTGTCTGTCCCAGGCGATGCGCTTGGGTGCAGGATAATATTGGAACTCAGAGCTCCCGCTACTGCTCTTGGCGTTGCTGCTTCTGCTGCTCCCGCTCCAGTTCCCACGCCCTTCACTCCCGCTCCCGCTGCTCTCGCTGCTGCTGCTGCTCCTCGTCGGCCTCCTTTGAGCGATGAGCCCTGAAAGATTCTTTCGGGGACTGGGACTCCTTCGACGATCGCGGTTGCGCTCCGGCTCGGAAGAAATCCAGCTGCTCATGATTTACATATTTGTTTCGCTGCGCGAGTGCAGCCAGGCATCTTCTTCGCGCAGCCTCTCCAGCGAGCGCTTGGCCTGTTCCAGCAGCCGCTCGCGGTGCCCTCGCCTCAGCGAGAAGCGGCGACCGCCCTCGCCCTCCGGGAGCGCCAGCTGGAAGCGCGCCAGGTTCTCGGGGTGGAAGAGGTGGTGGAAGAGCTGCTCTTGTGCCGCGGCTTCCGCGAACTCCACCAGGCGGGCGTCCACGTGCGTCATGGCCTCGGCGCTCCACAGCCTGATCGGCAGCGGCGGGCTGGGCAGGCCGCGCTGCCCGTAAGTGAGGCCCTTGAGGATGGTGAAGGGGTCGCGGCAGAAGGGCGGCAGGGGAGGATCGTGGTGCAGGATGTGCGCGCGGGGGGGTACGAAGGCGAAGCCCGCTTTGGGCCGGGGCTGCTTCTGCCGCTGGCTCGCCCGGGCAACCTCGGGCTCGGTCGCCGCGCCCACCAGCGCCCCGGACGCGATGCCGTAGTCGGTGACGACGGCCAGGAAGCCCAGTGCAGTGTGGTAGAGCGCGCCCTCGACGTCGTAGGTGATGCCTGAAGGGCGGGGCAGGCGCCGCACGAGTACGTTCCTGGCGTAGAGGTCGTTGTGCACCACCCCGAAGAGCAGGGCCAGCGCCAGCGACGCGTGCAGCAGCTGCATCGCCAGCTGCACCCAGTCCGCCGAGCCAACCAGCAGCTCCTGGCCCAGGTCCAAGAGGCTGCCTTCGAAGCGCTCCAGGAAAAGCACGAAGCCGAGCGAGCCCGCGTGCACGGAGGTCGTGGCGCCGTAGTGAAAGGGCACGTGCGGCGTGACCTCCTCGAGCAGCAGCAAACTCTGCAGCACGGCCACGACGTGCTCTCGGTAGGCTTGCCGGCGCGCGTCCCGGCTCTTGCCGGCGAGGTCCAGCACCTTGGCTGCGCCGAGGCCGCAGCGGTAGACTGTCGCGTAGCGGCCCTTGCCCAGCACCTGCTCCAAGGGAGCGGGTTGCCACGCTTCGAAGTCGCTGCGACGCACTTCAAAGGACACCATGGCTCCGGGCAAGCGAGATGGAGCACGCCTTTGCCCTGGTCTCCGCCCGGTGCACGCCCATTCCCTTCGCGGCCGCTGCACGAAGGCGCGCTCGAGCCCAGCTCTCGGAGGCCGCCAGGGCCTGGGCGACCTCGTCAGGCCGGTCCTGCTCGGCCTCTGACTCGCCGCTGCTGGGGACGGGCACGTCCCAGGGCTCCCTGGTAGGCGAGCGGGCAGTGCAGCTCGGCGTCAGCTTGGCCGCCTCCGACAGTTCCTGATGCGCCTTCATCAGAACGGCTTGGCAAAATAGAAAGTACCGTCGGGTCGCATCTGCGGAGTCCATGAAGCCTCTGCGACCTGACGAGGGCGCGCTCCTTTGAATTTGACAGGAGGAGGCTTCATGCCCGGCGTGCGTTTGGCCACGCCGTCTTGGTCGTCTCGGCCATGGCAAACCCCAGCCACGCCATGATGGACGTCTTGCACAGCTTCTGCAGCGCCTCCCGGCAGCTGGCCGAGCTGCAGCAGAAGACGAAGGACGAGCTCCGGGAGATCCGAGACGTCAGGAAGGCCGCCAACGCGCTGCTGCTGGAGCTGCTGACCGAGGAGGAGATGGTGGCGCGGCTCCCCGAAGGCTGCTTCTCGGTGCGCGTCAAGGTCCAGCACAAGCGTCCCGCACAGGGCGTCGCCGTGCTGCAGAAGATGGAAGAGTTCTGGCAGTCGGACGGTCTCGACGATTGGCGGCGCCGCGTCGCCGAGGAGCCCGAGCTGGATCCCATCGACAGCTTCATCGAAGCAGTGCTGGACTGCGCATGGCCAGCCGCGGTCCAGAAGCGGACCCTGGAGATCCGCAAAGTTAAGGAAAGCTCGGCCCGCGTGCAGGATTTGCCCGAGGCCCCGCTGCAGAATGCGCCGCTGCTCTCCAGCATCGTAGACGCGAAGAAGGTGATGGCCGACCGACTGGTGCTGGTGCGGGAGGACAAGAAAAAACTGCAGGAGCGCTGCAAAGAGGCCGAGCAGAAGATCCTTCCGGAGCTGGCCCAGCTGCCCGAAGGCTACATCCGGCGCGTCGACCTGAAGGACGCCAACGGCGCCGACGAGGCCTTCTACATGCGGCTGAAGCCAGCTCGAAAGCGGCCGCCCAAGAAGTTCTCCTGCCAGAAGCTCGGCGGAGCAATGAAGAGCCTGCTCGAGGAGCGCGCGCCCTCCACAGGGCGGCAGGCGCTGGTGGACCGCCTCTCCTCCCCGCGCTTCGGGGCGACCTTGTGTCAAGACCTCGCCGCTGCCTTGACCAGTGCCGCGGAGCCCCTGAGCCAGCCGCGGGTGGCTCTGGACCGTCTGCGAGAAGTGCCCGCCGGGCGCGGGTGTTGAAGCCGATGGCCTGCGAGTCACCTGCACGGTCGTTCATCTGAAGGTACGCAGACCAGGCAGCCTTGCAACAAACGCACATGTCTGTGGTGAGCTCCACCGATGTCGAGTGCTTCCGTCGACTCACCAACCCGGAGGTCGTGGACGTCAACGGCGCCGGGACCACCACCAGGCAGATTGCCCAGCAGATGAGGCAAGCCATGGAACAGGTCGTTGCGGCGCAGCAGCAGCAGCAGCAGCAGAAGCAGACGGAGAAGCACGGCGCGGGCGACCATTCGGACTCTTCCGACGGAGAATCAGAGGCGTCGCGCGAGAAGGCTCGCCCGCCGCCTGCCAAAGCCGCGGCGCCAGCCTCGCGGCTCGCCACGGCCATGCTGGCGGCCGCGCAAACGCCCTCCCCCGCGCCGCCGGCGCCGTCCTGCGCCAGCGCGGCGCAGCCGGCCTCGCTGCCCGTCGTGCCCCCGACGGCTCCGGTCAGGCCGACGGCTGCTGCGCCTGGACGGGCGCCGTCACCGCCTGCGGAGCCCGAGGAGAAAAACAAGGACTCCGACAGCTCCGACGACGAGCAGGAGAAGGAGGCGGCCCAAGATGCCGAATCCCATCGGCTGGAGAAGCAGGGGTTCCTCATCGAGCTACAGGCCCTGCAGGCCAAGGGCGTTCGCTTGTCGCGCGCCTTCAGCATGAAGGACAGCCTCACGGAGCTCGAGTTCGAGCTGCAGAAGCAGAACAGCAACCTCAGCTCCGCGGCCGCGGTGGCCAACATGAAGGACATGATGCGCCTCGGCTTCAACGGCCTCGAGATGGCCAACGCCAGGTTCGGGCCCTTCCTCTGCATGGACGGCTGGGCCGAGGCCATCACGAGCGACATGAAGCGCTTCGACAACTCGCTGGAGAAGCTGCACAAGCGCTACTGGCGCAAGCAGCAGATGAGCCCCCTCATGGAGCTGGGCATGATCATCGTCGGCAGCCTGGTCATGCACCACTTCAAGACGAAGCTCTTCGGCCCCGTGCGCCCTCCGGCCGCCGCGGCGCCGCCCAGGCCCGCCGCAGCCGAGGCGTCGCCCGTCGCGGCGCCCGCGGCGCCTCGGCTGCGGCGCGGCACGCCGGCCCAGGCGCAGCCGCACGCCGGCGGCTCGTTGCTGGGCCGGGAGCGTGCGGCGACGGCGGCCGCTCCGGCGACGCGGCCGGTGCTGCGACCACCCACGGCCGTCTTCGGCTTCTGAGCTGCGAGCGTCAGACGTACATGCCGAAGGGCGCGGCGGCCTCGGCGCCCTTGCGGCCCTCTTCCAGCAGCCGGGCCAAGCCGCCCCGCAGCTGAAAGCGGTCGGCGGACAGTTGCACCAGGTCGGCGGCGCCGAGCGGATATGCCAGCGCGGCGTCGCCCACGTCCTGCAGCATGCAGGCCTTGGAGACCACCTGCTCCAGGGCGCTGCGGACGCTTCGGACGCCGCCGCTTCCGCAGCAGCTGGCGGCCTCGCGCAGCACTTCGGGCGAGAGTTCCAGGAAGTGGCGGGGTAGGCCTCGCTCGGCCAGCACACGCGGCAGCAGGTGGTCCTGGAGGATCTTGGCCTGGCTGGTGGGCTCGAAGACGTCGGTCTGCACGACTTGGAAGCGGTCCAGCAGCACGCCGGCGACCTTGCTGGCGTCGTTGAAGGCGAAGACCATGAGCGACTTGCTCAAGTCCAAGTCCAGGCCGTTGAAGTAGCGGTCGCGGAAATGGGAGCTCTGCGTGGTGTCCGTGATGTGCACCAGCACGTTCACGACCTCCTCACCTTTGGCCGTGGAGCTGCACTTGTCCAGCTCGTCGAAGAAGAATATGGGGTTCATGCAGGCCGAGGCCGTCAGCGCTTCCGCCAGCCGCCCTGGAGTGCTGCCCTCGTAGGTGTAGCCGTGGCCCAGCAGGAAGCTGGAGTCGAAGCTGCCGCCCAGCGCCACGAAGTTGAAGGGCCGGTTCATGATGGCCGCCAGGCCCTCGCGCACCAGCGACGTCTTGCCGTTGCCGGGGCAGCCCTGGAGCGCCAATGGCCGCTGCGGCACGAAGGGCTGCTTCATCCAGAGGTAGAAGCGCTCCAGCATCGCCTGCTTGGCGGCCTTGTGGCCGAAGATGATGCTGTCGAGGAAGGCGCCGGCGTTCTTCAGGGCCGCGGCCAGGTCCGACGTCGGCATGGGCTGCGGTACGACGTAGGCGAGCAGCGGCAGCGCCAGCAACCCCTCCACCCAGGTGTTGTACTTCACTTGGTCGCCCCCACCCATGGCGTCCTGCTGCCGCTCCAGCCTGAGGCAGATGCGCCGCTTCAGCTCCTGGGGCAGCTCCGAGCGCAGCACGCGGAAGCGCAGCGGCACGCCGTGGGCCTGCTGCGAGCGGAGCCCCTGCAGCCCGTCGCAGATGACCCGCTGCGCGGCGGGCTCCAGCAGGTGGAAGTAGTCTCGCTCCTCTTTGCTCAGGCTCTTCAGGAGGTCGACGTCCGTGGCCCGCGGCTCCTGGAGCAGCGTCACGTCGGCGGCTGCGAGCTGCTGCAGAAAAGAGAGGCCCTTGAGGTGCTGCGCCTGGGCGGCGCCCGCGGCACTGCTGGAGGAGGACGCGCTGGAGGCGGTGGGGCGGCCTACGGCACCGGGGTCTGCATGGCCCGGTCGCAGCACACCCCCCGCGCCTTCTTGCTTGGCCCATCTGAGGCTGGCCTCGATGAGCTGCGGCAGCACCTGCTTGGCGTTGAGAGTGTCCGACTCCACGTGGAAGACCTCGCCGCCCTCGGTGCCGGCGCAGACGAACACCGTCTGCGTCTTGGCCTTGGCTTTGACTGGCATGACAAAGCTCTTTGTAAGGGCAAAGCGCGTCGCGGTGGGAAACGCGATCAATCGAAGCCATCTCCGGAGTCTTCATCGTCTTCCCGGTAGAAGTCGTCCTCGAAATCGGGCGAGTCCAGCGAGTCGGGTCCGTAGAACTCCTGGGCTTCCCAGTAGGCGGACTCGGCCTCGAAGGCGTGCCACAGCCGGGCCTCGCGGCGGCCCTCGCCGGGGCGCCCGTGGAGCTCGAGCCACTCGGCGAAGGCGATGTGCTCCCAGGTGTTCAAGGCCTCGTCGCCTCGGGCGGCCCCGAGCGGGAGCAGGGCGCAGCGCCGACGGAACATGGCGTCGACTCGTCTGCCGCAGCCTCTTTGAAGCTCGAACCCCACAGCCCCCCTCGGCCTGCGAACGAGCGTGCCTCTCTGCGCGCGTGTGCCGCCATGGCCTCCCAGGATCGCGACCTCGCGCCCGGCGCCGGGTCGGCCGAGCAGAAGCAGACCGGCAGGAAGAAGAAGCGCGAGCAGCAGCCGGGGCAGGCCGACGTCGCCGCCTCGCCCCCGCCCAGCGGACCCAGCTCGCTGGAAGAGCTCCCTCTCATGGACCCGCCTTCGGAAGGAGACGCGAAGGACCGCAAGCGGCGTCGCAAGGCCGCCGCACAGGCCGCGGAGGCCGCGCAGGCCGCGGGGGACGGGTCCGTCGTGGAGGCGCTGGAGCTGGCGCTGCTGGAGCCCCCGCCCGAGCCGACGCCGGCGCTGGAGCAGCCCCCGCCCGAGCCGACGCCGGCGCTGGAGCTGCCCCCGCCCGAGCCGACGCCGGCGCCGGAGCTGCCCCCGCCCGAGCCGATGCCGGCGCTGGAGCAGCCCCCGCCCGAGCCGACGCCGGCGCTGGAGCAGCCCCCGCCCGAGCCGACGCCGCCCCCGCCGCAGCGGGGCGGCCCGCCCGTCGACTTCCGGCTGCGCTTCTCCCAGATCGCCGCTTTCAAGAGCTTCTTCGACAACTTGGGCTGCGTGCTGCAGGAGGTGACCCTCGAAGTGAAGAACGACTCCGAAGGCTTCCGGGGCCTCTCGGCCGACAGCCTCGACAGCCGGGGGATCGCCCTGGTGCACGGCTCGCTGGCCGCGCGGGTGGAGCAGCTGAACGTGGCGGACTCGAGCTTCTGCATTATGATCCAAGACATCAGGGACGTCTTCCCCAACATCCTGGCGCAGCACTTCGTGGAACTTTACCGCGTCAAAGGCTCCACGGACATCACGCTCTTCGTCTTCGAGCCCGGCATGCGCACCACCACGCCGACCGTGCGGCTGAAGACGCTGGCCTGCGACAAGAACAGCGTTGATCTGCCCGATATGACGTACTCCTTCTACGTGGAGATGGACCTCGCGACCTTCAAGAACGCCCTGAAGACGGCCAAGAGCCAGAAGGCGCACGAGATCAAGCTCTGCATCTACGAGGACATCCGTGTCGGCGGTGGCGGCGGCTCCGGCGATCAGCTGGAGAAGACCATCTGGTTCGTCGTCAAGTACGACGGCGAGCGCACCTCCATGAGCTTCCCCTTCGAGTCCCGCATCCTGCTCTCCAGGCCCGGCGAGCCCATGATCATCCGCGCGATCGACGCGTCCTCCGCCGCGCCCGCGCCCGCTGCCGACGCGGGTGGCAGTGACGAGAACCTGTACGACAACATCGAGGAGCGCCTGGCGCAATTGGAGCCAGTGTACAACGACCGCTTCCTCGCCGAGTTCCTCTGCAACTTCGTGCAGAAGATGGAGCGCAACACCGTCACCTTTCGCATGGCGCCCTCCAAGCCCCTGATCGTGGAGTACCCGCTGGGCAGCAGCTCCACGGACAGGCTGCGCTACGTGCTGGCGCCGCTGGCTCACGATGGCCCGTGAGCGGTGCCGCGGGCCTTGGCCTTGGCCTTGGCCTTGGTGCGCGGCTGCTGCTGCTGCGGCGCGGTGTGGATGCAGAGCCCGGCCAGGGCGTGCAGCAGCGCATCGGAAAAGTCGTCCTTCTTTTTCGCCGCCAGGAAGGCGGCCCTGAGGGCCGCGGGGCAGTGAGCGGCCAACCGCCGCGTCACGGCCACGGCCAGCTTCTTGCGCTGGGCATAGGTGGCCAGGGGCGCCGAAGGCTGCTGCAGGAAAGCGGCCAAATCGCCGAAGTTGAGCTTGGCGCTGGCGCTCTGGAAGACGACCTTGGTGCTCGGCGAGAGCACCCGGACGGCGCCGTAGAAGCAGGCGCTCAGCGCCTTCATGCGCGCCGTCATCTGCTGCTCCACCACCAGCACGTCCACGTCGCGCAGCTGCTGCTCTCGCGCTCGCAGGAACTCCACCAGGCGCTCGAAGGTGGAGGCGGCGCTGGCGCTCTTGGAGCTGCCCAGCTGCACCAGCTGCCACTCTTCCACGACGACTTCGCCGCAGGCCAGCCGCTGCTCCAGCAGGCCCAGGGCCGGCGGCGGCGGGGGCGCCCCCGGGGCGGCGGCGCCGGAAGAGACGACGCAGAAGCCGCAGTTCACGATGCCAACGTCCACGGCCGCGACGCGCATGGCCACCGCGACGGCGGTGGCGCCCTTTCCTCAGGACTCGGGCTCAGGCGCCGCGTCTTTTAACGCCAGTGGCGGCTCCGGCCGCAGCTGCCGCAGCGCCGCGGCCACCGCCAGCGAGGCCTGCTCGGCGGCGGCCGCGCGCAGGCCCAGCAGCGCGCGGCGCGCCGCGGAGCTCATGCCCTGCAGCGACCGCAGCGCCCGCTCCAGGAGGCCGAAGAGCAGGCAGGAGGTCATGTGCAGCGCCAGCACCTCCTTGGGCAGGAAGAGCGACGCGAGGCAGGAGAGCACGACCGAGCGGCCCTGGGCGCGCAGCAAGAGCAGCGCACCTTTCGACGGCCCGAACTCCAGCAGCTGCAGCGCGTCGTAGAGGAAGCAGAGCAGCGACCGCGCGCAGCCGACGAAGTAGAGCCGCTGCACCAGCGCGCTCACGCCCACGGCCGCGGCGAGCGAGGAGGCGCCTAGCAGGGAGCCCAGCAGCAGCACGAAGGCGTAGGCAAAAAAGAGCAGCTCGCCCGCGCTGCAGCGGCAGCAGTCCAGCGCGCCGCGCGCTGCCCAGCAAACCCAGGAGAGCTGGCACTCGACGTCGGCGTCGAAGATGCGGAAGGCGTGCAGGGCCGCCGAGCGCACGCGCTGCACCAGGCCGTCGCTCCGGCGCCACGGCGTCTGGAAGAGCGTGCTGCTCGCCTCCCTCGACAGCAGCAGGCAGGGGAGCAGGGGCGCGGTCATGCTGCCCCAGCGGGCGTAGACGCTCTCTTCGGCCGCGTCCGCGAAGTCCGCATCCTCCTCGCACGGCCTCGCCATGGCGACGACCTCGGTTTGACACGCGTGGGCGGCGGGATTCTGCAGATGGAAGCCCGCACGGACCGGCTTCCGCGGCGGCAGTTCGCTACCTTCGGGGGGCTGCTGCCGTTCACGCTGCCCGGCGACGCCTCCGACGGCGCGGTGCGGGCCGCGCTGGCGCGGCACCTGGAGGTGCTGCCGTGGCAGCTGCACCTCTTCCCGGCCTCGCAACCCGGGGAGCCCGAGAGCGTGGTCGTCGCCGCCAGCTTCGCGCTCCACTGCCAGGGCTGCCGCCGCAAGCTGGAGTGCAGCTGCGACAGCGCCGAGACCCTGTGCGCCTGCGTGGCCGCGCAGGCGCCCCAGGCGGAGGACGATCACCTCTGCGAGTTCTGCATGTACACCGAGGACCTCCGCCGACACCCCTGCGGGCGGCGGGGCTGCCTCATCTGCTACGATTACGGTGGCGAGAGCGCGGCGGCCAGCCGGCCGCGCCGGCGCCCCCGCGGATTCAGGCGCTCGGCGCCGCGCTCGCCGAGCTGGCGGGGGCCAGGCTTCCTGCCGGAGTTCGACGACGACGACGACGACCATGCGTCCGTGGGGAGGCGCTCCTGACGCGGCGCGGCGGGACAAAGGAGCGTCGTGCGGCGGCGTCGTCGTCGTCGTCGGCCACGGCCCTGCAGCGAGCGGGCTCCACTTGCATCACCCCGCAGGGCGCGAGAAGGGTCCGGAGTCGTTCCAGGCGAGGCTCCAGGGGCAGAGGGGACTCGCCGAAGACCACCAGCGTCGTGGCCGCCCCGAAGTGCGTGTAGGCCTCGAAGTCCCCCAGCAAGCCCAGGAGTTGGGGGGCGTGCTCGAGCAGCAGGCGGTCCGTGCAGTAGCTGATCCAGAGCGCCGGCATCGTTCGTTTGCATGGGCGGCAAGAGGCTGCGCCGCGACGCCGTCGACGCGGAGGCGGCGCGCATCTGGGCCGCCCTGACCAGGGTCGTCGCCCTGACGCCAGAGGCCGTCGCAGAGCGGCCAGTGCATGTCGTGACCCTCAAGCTCGACGGCCAGAGGGCGGCGTTGGCCTGCAAGGCCGGCTCGCTGAGCCGCATCGACGCGCTCGGGCGCCGCGTGCTGGCCCGCGACCTCGCCTGCCGCGACTTCGTCCTCGACGTCGAGGAGCGGGCCGGCGTCTTCTGGGCCTTCGACGCGCTGCTGGTCGAGGCGCGCGACGTCCGCGGCCTGCCGCTCCAGGACCGGCTGGAGCTCGCAGGCCGGCTCTGCGAGGCGCTGCGGCTGCCGGCGCCGCTCCGGCTTCAGTTCAAGCGCTATCACAGCCTGCGGACGCCCGGGATCGTCAGGCGGCTGCTGGCCGAGGTCGCCGCCGACGAGGATCTCCACGACGGCCTCATCTTCTGCGACCTCTCCGCGCCGTATGAGCAGCCAGCTCTCAAATTCAAGAGGGCGCCTTCCGTGGATTTCTGCCTGGCGTCCAGGGGGCATCAGGATGGCTTTCTCTTGTTGACCGAGCAGGCGGCGCGGCTCCGGCCCTTCTGTGTGCGCGGGGCGCCGGCGCGGCTGAGCCTCTCCCGCGAAGACCGAGTCTCCCTGGAGCTGCCCGAGCGCATCGACGCCGCCGACGGCTGCGTGGTGGAGTGCGAGCCGCCGCAGGGGCCCCAGGGCCGCTGGCGGATCAAGCGCCGTCGCACGGATCGTCGGCGGCCCAACTGCCTGCAGACGGTGCTGGACACGCTAGCGCTGCAGTCGCGAGGTCTGCACGACTGCGCCACCCTGCTGCGCGTCGTGCCGGCCCTCTGCACCAAGGCGGCGGTGCAGGCCTGGCGCCAGGTGCTGCGGCGCCGCGTCCTGGCGACCGAGCGAGTCGCCGGCGGCGTGGAGGTCGGCTCCGGCCCCGGCGAGGCCGTGCCGCTGGAGGAGCTGAGCCTGCCCCCCGCGGGCGACGTCAGCCTCCTGGCGTTCTTCGTCGGCGAAGCCGAGCTGCTCCGGCTGCTGGCCGTGCTGCGGCACTGGCGGACGTCCGGCGGGGGCCGGCAGCGGCGGGCCCGTCTGCTGGCGGTGCTGCAGCTCGCCCCGCCGGCCGGCTGCCTGGCCGACGTCGAGTGGTTCGGAGCCACGGTCGGCCCGCCGGAGCCGCTGAGGGCGCGCGTGGCCGAGGCGCTGGGCTGCAGGTGCTCCCTGGCGCCGCTGCCGGAGGCGCAGGCGTCGCCGCTGCTGGCGCTGCCGCCGCTGCTGCAGGAGCTCGGAGCGCACGTGAGGCTGCTCCGCTCGCAGGCCGCCGCCGGCGCCGTGGAGGACGGCTGAGCGGCAGATCCGACCCAGCATCAAAGGAGCGAGCGCATGGCTCAGTATCCGTTTCCAGAGGATCTCTTTGCGGTGGCCCGGATGGACTGGTGTCGGTCGATGCCATTGGAGCCGGGGGGAGCGGTCGCGCAGGTGATCTGCAGCGACCTGGCCCGTCAATGCGGGTCCTTCACGAACGCGACGCACGACAGGGCGCGCATCGCCAGGACGGCCCCCCAGCTCCAGGAGCTGCTGAAGTCCGCCGAGATCGAGGAGTGGCGAGGCAAGTGCCCCGTCGTGCAGGCGGAGGGCGTCTGCGGGCTGGGCGGCGCGAAGAGCTTCGAGGGGCAGCTCTGGGGCGCCTTCGGGCAGCCGAGGCAGGACGCCACTTACAGGAAGATCGCCGGCCTGGAAGAAGAGGAGGAGGAGGGCGCGGCCGAGGCGGCCCAGCAGGCCATCTTCGCCGCGGCGCCGGAGCTGCATCCGGAGCAGCAGCTGGCGCTGGACCTGGCTCGACGCAACGCGGCGCCGCGGCGCGTCGTCAACGGCGCCAACCTGTTGGGTCTGCCCTTCTTGTCTTGAAAATCGGCGCGAGAAGGACGCAGCGGCGCCGATAGGACCGTTTGCCCTTCGGGCGGGAGGCGATGAGAACGGCGGGGGCACAATCCTTCAGCCCGGCACCCCCGGGCCCGAGCCCATGAGCAGCCCGACGAAGCGCTCGCCGTCCGCGTCCACCGCCAGGACCTGCCCCCCGCTCTTGTCCCAGACCTGCAGCGGCGTCTCCACCTGCAGCAGCAGCGCCCTGCTCATGCCCTGGGCCGCCTGGGCTCGCAGGCGGGCCTTCTGCGCCTCCGAGGCGCGGAAGCGCGCGAGGGCGTTCCGCGACAGCCACCCCCTGCAGGAGGCGACCTCCGCCGCCGACGGCATCCGGCCGGCGTACTGCAGCGCGCCGGCCTCGGCGTGCACCAGATGCCCCGACGCCAGGGCGAAGAGGCAGGGCGCCGCGACGGGCTGCAGGACGTCCCGCGCGGCGACGCGCACCAGCCGCCGCCCGGCCGCCGCCGGCGCGGCCCGCACCTCGAAGCTGAAGCCGCGCGGCGGCGCGGAGCGGCCCCCCCAGCAGAACTCCTGGACGCTCATGAGGCGCCGGGGCTGGGAGCCGCAGGCCGCCGCCTGTTGCTCGCAGCAGAGCAGCAGCCGCTGCTGCAGCCGCAGCGGCATGCCGACGGCGCTCGCCACCAGCGTGCCGTAATGCTGCTCGTCCAGCGCGCCGGGGGGCAGCCAGCGGAGGCAGGACTCCACGTCCGGCCAGTCGTCGCCGCACGCGAAGGCCAGGATCTCGTCGACGACGGGCGCCGGCAGCCGCGCCCGGCGGAGCGCCAGCGCCGCCGTCTTGGCGGCCGCGCGCTGCTCCGCCGGCAGCGACGGGCAGCCGCCCTCGAGCGGGGGCGTCGCCATGCAGTCGGCCAGGCCGGGCTCCAGCGCCAGGACGGTCTTCAGGTTGCCGAGCAGGTCCGCCTCGGAGCCTTCCAGCAGGGCGCTGTGCCGGAGCGGCGGCGGCGGCGGCTGCTCTGCTAGGAGCGGCGGGTGCCGCGGCCGCTGCCGGGCGAGCTCCGCGGCGTGGCGGACGGCCGCCGCCGGCAGCCGCCGCGCCAGCAGCCGCGCCGTCATCTCCAGCGTGACGCGCCGGATCAGCCGGCGCCCCCAGGGCAGCGCCTGCACGCTGGCGGCGCCGCGATCCGCGCTGGTCAGCGCGCCCAGCGTCTCGCTGCGCCGCGCCAGCATGGTCTCGACGCGCTGCTCCGAGAAGGTCTTCATCGACACCAGGAAGCAGGAAGCGGGCTGGCCGTTGAGCCGGTTGCAGCGGCCGAGCTGCTGCTCCAGCACCTCGGGCGTCCAGGGCGCCTCGAGGATGTACATCTGGATCGGCAGCGGCGAGACGACGTTGAGCCCGAGCGTGCCCGCAGCCGTCATCAGCAGCACCCGCCGCTCGCCCGCCGCGAAGGCCGCCAGGGCCCTGGCGTTGCCGTGGCGGACGTCCTCGCCCTGCGCCGCCCTCATCGCCGCCGGCCGCCCCGACAGCTCCGCAGCGGCCTCGGGCCAGAGGCCTCTGCGGACGAGGTCCAGCGCGTCGTCCGGCAGGTCGGCAGGCAGCTCGAGGCCGTGGCGCGCCGCGATGCGCCGCAGCATGGAGCCGTCCTGGCACGCGGCCGCCCCGGTGCCCTGCAGCACGATGACCACGGCGCGGCCCGCGGCCAGGTCCTCTCGCCAGCGCGGCAGCAGCGCGTCGGCCTTCAGCGCCGTCGTGAGGCGCTGGAAGAAGACCAGCTTCTGCAGCGACGGCCGCGGGCCCCAGGCCTCGCAGCAGCCGTCGAAGCGGGCGCGGGCGGCCGGGCACGGCTGCACCAGGAGCTGCCGCAGCGGGGCCGGCGGCAGGCGGTGGCAGACGTAGAGGCCGCGCTGCTTGAGGTCCAGCGCCAGCATCTCGGCGGCCGAGGGGCCCCAGCGCCGCATGGCCCGGCTGAAGGCCTGGAAGTCCTGGAAGCAGCTGGCGGCGCCCCAGAGCTGCAGCCGCCCCATGTAGCTCAGCTTGGCCACGTCGGAGGCCGGCGTGGCCGTGGAGTAGACGACGCGCTCGAAGCCGGCCTGGAGCGCCTGGACGCGCGCGGACGTCGCGCAGGCGTTGCGGACGAGGTGCGCCTCGTCGAGGATGAGCAGCGCGCCTCGCTGCGGCGCCAGGGCGTCGTCGTCGTCGTCGTCGTCCCTGAGTTGGCCGTAGGAGAGCAGCCTGCAGCCCTGAGGCGCCAGCTCGAAGAGCGCCGCTTCGGCGCCGGCCTGCCGCCTCAGGGCCGCGTTCGGCACCAGCCACAGGACGGCGCCCGCGGGCTCCTGCAGCTGCTGCTGCCGCGCCAGCGCCGCCAGCACGCGCGTCTTGCCCACGCCCGGGCCGTGGCCGAGGAAGAAGGCCTGCGGCGGCCGCGAGAGCGCCTGCCAGGCTCGGAGCGCGCTGCTGCGCTGCACCTCGGTCAGCAGGGCGCGGCGCTCCACGAGGGCCTCCAGCTCCGGGTGGAAGCGGGCGACGAGCGGCGGGAAGGCGGCCCTGGCGAGCGCTGCGGGCTCGTGCACCTCCCGCAGCAGCGCCATTTCTCTTGTGCGCCCGGGAGCAGGCGGCCGGCCGGCCCGCGCTCGCGCGCGCGCCGAAGCTCCGCGCCCTGCTGCAAAGGGCGGCGCGGCGCATGAGGCTCGAGGGCGCGGAGCTGCACCACGTGCCGGCGGACGGCAACTGCTTCTTCTCGGCGCTCGGCCTCGCGCTGCAGGGCTTCGACCGGCGGCGCCTGTGGGGCCCCGACAAGATCATGGAGGTGAAGGGCGAGATGCTGGCGCTGCTGCGACGGCTGCTGCACGAGCTCTGGGTCGCGAGGTTCGAGCGGCTGCCTCCGGAGACGGAGGCGCTGCTACACGACGACACGCTGGTGCAGCGGCTCACGACCCCCTTCTGCTGGGCCGAGGGCTCCGAAGCCCTGCTGGCGGCGCGGCTCTTCCGGCGCAACGTCAAGATCTTCCTGCTCGCGCAGGGCGAGCGGCGGGCCAGCTGCGTGCTGGACGCACGGCCGCCGCCCCGCGGCGGCGCGGGCGAGCCGGCGGTGTCGCTGCTGCTGCTCCTGTCGAAGGACGGCAGGTCGGACCATTACGCGGCGCTGGAGCCCCGCGGTTCGAAGGAGCTGGGCTCGGCCATCCCGATCTCGCGCGACGCCCCCCTCTGGCTCCTGACAGCGCTCGCCCTGGCGTCCTGCTCGATCTGCTGCGGCGCGGCCCATGGCTGCGGCTGAGCCCCTCGCGCTGCGGAAGCTCCGCGCCTGGCTGCGGCGCCGCGGCTTCGGCCTGCAGCTGGCCAAGAGGGAGAGCCAGGTCTGCTTCGCCTCCCGCCTCGTGACCATCCAGCGCACGCTGACGCCCACGAGCCGGCTCGCCACGCTGCTGCACGAGTGCGGCCACGTGCTGGTGCACCTGGCGCGGCGCCGCGACGAGCGCGTCAAGGTCGCGGGCGCCTCGGGGCTGGACTGGCAGCGGCTCTCGCGGCTGCGCGGCCGCCGCGGCGCGCTCTTCGAGCTGCAGGAGGAGATGGTCGCGTGGGACCGCGGCGAGAAGCTGGGGCGGCGGCTGGGGCTGCGGGCGCCGGCGCGGAAGTGGCAGCTGGCGCGCACGCGCGCGCTCATGAGCTACGCCCGCTCGCTGGTGTGGTCGCCGCCGCTGCGGCCGGCGAAGCTGACGAGGTCCGTGAAGAAGGCTGGGTCCTCCACGTCGCGGTAGCGCACGAGGAAGTGGCCGTCCACGCCCCAGCCGGCGCCCCAGGAGTTGCGCGCCAGGAAGCAGCCCAGGGCGTCGTCGAAGCCCAGCAGCAGCACGGCGTGCGCGGACTCGGGCCGGGGGTCCGAGGCGAAGGGCGGCAGCAGGAAGCCGTGCGCCTCGCAGACGGCCGGCGACGCGTGGAAGGCCGCGATGCGCGCGTTGACCTGGTAGCCGGCCACCACGGGCGCGCCCTGCCGCAGCCGGCGCCGGCACAGCTCGGCCGAGTTCTGCAGCCGCACCATGCGCCAGCCGAGCGCCTCGAGGTCGGCGCCGTGCGCCCGCAGCACGCCCTCGACGACGTCCTCCACGCTGGTGCCGCGGCGGCGGTCCGGCGAGGCCTCGATGGCCTCCGCGAAGATGCTCGCGGCGGCTGGCTCGCTCCTGCGGCTCACGGGGAAGCTCGACAGCGCGGCCCCGGCCTTGAGGCAGTGCAGCGCCGCGCCGAAGCTGTGCGCCAGACAGGACTGCGCCTCGCCCTGGTTGACGACGCTGGGATAGGGAAAACAGGTGCCGACCCTGAGGTCCACCCGCTCGGGGCGACTCATTTCCCTTGGCCGAAGAAGCCGAGGCCCGCGAGCAGCAGCGCGGCCGCCGCCGCCGTCAGCGCCAGAGCCAGCGCGACCGCTGCCAGCGCCGCCAGCCGCTTGGCCCGCGGCGGCTGCCGCGCCGCGCCGGCCGCCGGCTGCGGCGCGGGCGGCGCGCGCAGCGCCAGCGGCTCCAGGAAGGGGTCGGTCGGGCTCGGCGGCAGCAGCGGCGCGCCCGGCTGCAGCCGCACGGCGACGGCGTCGAAGGAGAGCACGCGGTCCAGCAGCCAGGCGGAGGGCAGGCTCATCGGCACGTTGAAGAGGCTCGTGATCTGGCGCTCGCCCGTGGCCAGCGTGTAGCCGAAGTCGTCGCCGCCGTGCGAGGTGCGGCAGACCCAGAAGCCCTCGCCCGCGCCCTCCGCGTCGCGGTAGGCCACGATGAGCACGGCGTGGAAGGCGCCGGCGACCATCGTCTGCGGCCGGTAGAAGCGGCCCTCGCGGCTGCTGCGCACGCGCGGCGCCTCGCCGCCCGCCCGCAGCGACGCCAGCACGGCGGCGTCGACGCCCAGGGCGGCGCAGAGGGGCCCCAGCCGCCGCAGCTCAGCCTTGACGGCCTCGGCTCGCGCCGCGACGTGGAAGGGGCGCAGCGGCAGGTAGCGGGGGCCCTCGGGCCACGAGCAGGGCGTGCAGGGCACCACGAAGCGCACGCTGCCGCCGCGGGGCGTGCCCGCCAGGGCTGACACGACGAAGTCGTCGCCGGCGGCGGCGCAGGGCCGGCAGGTGTCGTTCTTGGAGCGGTCTTGGCAGTAGTAGAGCGCCTCGAGGTCGCTGTAGACCTCCTGGTTCACGGACGCCGTCGACACGAAGGGGAACTGCCTGAAGGTGACCTCGCCGTGCTCGGCCACGGCCCGCAGGGCCGCCGGCAGGTCCGCGCCGCGGCAGCCGCACATGCCCTGGGGCTCGATGGCGTAGCAGGACAGCAGATACTCGACGGACATGTGCGAGTTGTCGAAGCGCCGCCCCAGCCGGAGATACGCCAGCCAGGTGCAGTACTGCAGGGCTCCGGACAGCGCGAAGGCCCAGGCCTCCTGGCAGCCTGGGACCTCGTCGCGGCGCGGTCGGAGCACCGGCAGGGCAACGAGGTAGTCTTCGAAGGCGTCGTCGGCGGCGGCGGCGGCGGCACTTCCCTCCAAGGCCGGCGCCCGCTGCGGCAGCAGCCCCTGCGTGAAGGTGCAGTCCAGCCAGGCCCGCCCTGCCCCGACGGGCCGACAGCTCTCCATTTTTTGGAAACATGTGCTCCCGCTTCGCCAAGGACGTGGGCGTGGTGCAGCTGGGGCAGCGGCGCTTCTTTTACGGCTCCAGCTTCACGGCGGAGGCGCTGCCGCAGCGGCGCGCCGGCGAGGACGGCGGCTGCGTAGGCGAAGCGCTCTCGCCGGGCGAGGCCGCGCTCTTCCTGGACTACGTCTCATCGGGCCTGCTGTCGGAGGCACGCCGCCAGGGCGTCTGCGGCGGCTGCTGGGCCTACGCGCTCTCCGGCTGCCTGCAGTACGCCGTGAGCCTGGCCTACCGCCGGCTCGGCGGCTTCTTCGACAACCGTTACATGGCCCCGCAGCTGCTGCTGAGCTGCATGGAGATCGAGGGCGTGGCCTGCGGCTGCTTCGGCGGCGACCTGGCGGGCGCCATGGCGCAGCTGGAGCGCTCCGGGATCGTGACCTTCCGACAGTTTCCCTACGAGAACGACGACAGCGTCGAGACCCGCGAGGGGCAGGTGCACTACCTCTGCCGGGCCAACCAGGGGGCGTCGGGCTACCTCGGAACCTGCCCGCCCTGCCGCGAGGGCGAGCGCCCGTCCGGCCGCGTGGTCACGGACGTGCGCGGCGAGGCCGTCGCGACCACGGCCTTCGTGACGCTGGTCTCCTGCATGCCCTGCGGCAGCGTGGGGCCGCCCTACTACTTCCCGCTGCAGCCCTGCCGGCTCTACGTACCCGAGGAGAGCTTGGACCAGAACGTCGCGGCCCTGAAGCGCGCGCTGCGGGCGCACGGGCCTCTCTGCGCCACGCTGAAAGTCAACCGCGCCGACTTCGAGCGGCTGGGCGCGCCCGGCGTGCTGCAGGACGTGCTGGCCGCGCCCGTCTACCGCCCCCAGTCCGTGTCGCCGGGTGGCGCGCTGCATTCGGTGCTGGTGGTGGGCTACGCCGACCCCTGGGCCCACAGCGGCCGCGCCGAGGACCGCGGCCGCGCCGTCTTCCTCTGCCGCAACAGCTGGGGCGAGGGCTGGGGCTTCAGCATGCACGCGCCCCGACTGGTGCCGCAAGCGGACGGGCGGCTGCGGCAGGAGCCCTGCGAGCTCGGGGGCTTCTTCTGCGTCTCCATGTACGAGCAGGCCGAGACCATCGGTCTGGTGCAGACGGCGCTGGGGCTGCGGGGCGTCGCGATCCGGGCGCTGGGCGACGCCGCGCCGCGGCCGCTGCTGCCGACGGACCCCTTCGTGATGCGCCTCTCGCCGGCCGAGGCCGCGCGGCTGGCGGCCGCCGGGGCGCCGCCGCCGCCGCCGCCGTCGCCCGCGCGGCCGCCCCGGCGGCGCTTTGGGGCGGCGCTGGTCGGGCTGCTCGCGGCGCTGCTGGCGGCGCTGCTGGCGGCGCTGCTGCTCACAGCCGCTGGGCCGGGATGAGCTCGTAGGGCTGCGGCTGCAGCGGCACGCTGGAGAGGCGCGGCTGGTAGAAGGGCTGCGAGGTGAGGGCGCCGCGAGCGGGCACGCAGGCGCCGTCCACGTTCTTGGCGCCGCAGTCGCAGGCCAGCGCGGAGTTGAAGGGGCTCGCCTGGGTGTTGAAGAAACTGTGCAGGGGCGCGAAGGGCTCGCTCGTGACCTCGACGAACCTGCTGTTGCCGCCGGCGGCGGCCTCCAGGAAGGCGACGCGGTTGGAAGTGGCCGTGAAGCTCGGGAGCCAGGGATGGACGTCCATGTGGCTTTCTTTCTCTTCTCGAGATTTTTGGGAGCACACAAGTGCAAGGGCCTTCGAAAAATAGAAAGCCGGCCTCGCCGCCGCAGGCGGGGCCCTTGATACCAGGACCTTTACACCAGGACCTCGCCGAAGCCGCGGATGACCATGACGCCGGCAGGGCGGCCGCGCCGGCGCCGGCGGCAGCGGAGCAGCGTGATGAAGGGCCAGAGGCTCGGCGCCGCCAGCCAGAGGAGCCGTCGCTCGGCGTCCCACTCGGCCAGCAAGACGCCCTCGTCGCAGAAGGAGAGCCGGGCTGCGGCCCAGGGCAGCAGCCGCCGCAGCGCCAGGCCGCGGCTGGCCTCGCCCGCTTCCAGCGCGCAGCTCGAAGCGAGGCGGCACAGCTGAAGGGCCGGCTGCCGCGCGACGCCCACCCAGCACTCGCCCGCGAAGGCCAGCACGTGCCCCAGTAGCTCCGGGGGCAGCGGCAGCCGGTCCAGCAGCCGGCGCAGCGCCTGCGCCGTCGGCGGCTCCTGGGCCGCGGGGCGCAGCCCCAGGCTGAGCTCGCCGGCGGGCGAGAGGAAGACGGGCATCTGCAGGCTCCAGGCGGCCGCGAGCAGCAGCCGCTTGAAGAGCTCGCGGCGAGCGGGGGGAGCGGCGCCGCCGCCGCCGCCGCTGCACTGCCGCCGCGCCAGCACGCGCAACGTCAGCTCCGTCAGCAGCGCGGCGCCGCCGGCGCCGTCCAGCTGCCGCGACGTGGAGCGCCAGCTGCTCTCGGGCGAGATCAGCACCACTTGAGCCTTGCGGGAGCGCTCGTAGAGCCCCGAGAGGAAGCGCAGCACCGCCGCGAAGGCGCGCGGCTCGCTCGCTTCGACCTGCTTCGCGAGGCCCAGCAGCGCCGGCGAGGGCGACCTGCCGCCGCCGCCGGCCGAGGGCTTGGGCGGGCCCGCGGGGCGTGCCGCACGCGAGCGGCCGCGAGAAGGCATTTGCCTTTTTTCACGCATCATCACAGCCGCGCGGCGACGCGGCCGTACTGCAAAAGCACCTCGTCGACGTTGCTGCCCTCGAAGACGGCCTGGAGCTGGGCGCCCATGGCGGAGGCGTAGCTTTCCTGCACCCAGGCCGCCAGCTCGACGACCCAGGCCAGCAGCTCGGCCTTGAGCTCGCGCCGGGGGCGCTGCAGCAGCCGGGCCTCGAAGGCGGCGATGTCGGCGCCGCCTGCGGCTCCCTGCGTTGTGTACAGCGAGAAGAGCCACAGCACCACGGCCGCGCACACCGGGTAGCCCCGATCCACGACGGAGAGGCCCCCGGAAGCGAAGCGCCGCAGCCAGCGGCGGCCCAGCCGGGTTTGCAGCGCCAGGCCCGTGAGGCAAAAGCGGACGGGCCGCCCCAGCAGCCGGCCGAGCCGGCGCGCGAAGTCGGGGAAGAAGCGGCGCGCGGTGCGGGACGCCTGGGCGGCTTCGCGACCGTTGGGCTCGTAGAGGCTCACCTCCAGTCCCTCGGGCGTCTGCAGGAGGCTGACCATGTTCGCGTGGCCCGTGGGGAGCTCCGGCTCCGGTCGGAAGAAGAGCACCACGCAGGCGCGCCGAAAGCCGCCGAGGTCGCAGCGCAGAGCCGCGTAGGCGACGGTCCAGAACGTCCGGTCGGCCAGGCTGCGGAGCTGGGCGAGCGTCGTCTTCTCGACCGCGTCCAGCTTGCGTCCCGCGACGATCCTCCGCCGCAGCGGCGGCGGCAGGCGGCACACGTCGCCGGGCGCCATGAGGTTGCAGACGACGTGGGGCACGCACATGGCGCCGTCCGCGGCGGCCTGCCTGCGCGCGCCGCGGTGCAGACAGTGGTCGATCACCGGCAGGCTGCTGAGCCGCAGCGCCGTGGTCGCCGCCGCGGCGTTGCTGTACGGCTCCCGGCCGTAGGTGCCGACCCGGATCTGCACCGACGTGGGAAAGGCCACCGCGTACGCCTCGTCCAGGGCGCGGCCGTAACGCAGCTCGTCCTCGGCGCCGTCTTGATCGGCCTCCATTTGTTTTATGAGCCGTCAGCCCTCGCGGCGCAGCTGCTGCTCCGAAGCCTCGCGGGCCAGCGCCAGCAGCTCCTCCGCCGTGATGTTCTCGCGGACGTTCTTGGCGGTCCGCAGCACCGTCGCCACGGCGTTGGGGTGCGCCTTGTCGGTGCGCACGGCCTTGAACGAGAGCCGGAGCTGCTGCTGCTGCTGCTGCTGCTGCTGCGGCGATGGCGGCGCCTCCGTCGCGGCGGGCGTGATGTCCAGCTCCAGGATGGCGCCGGCAAAGTGCGGCAGCCGCTGCTGCAGCTCCTCGTCCAGCCTCAGGGGCAGTCCCAGGCCGGAGAGCGGCACGCGCTGCACGGCCGTGTCCGGCGCGCCGCCGAGGCCCACCAGAAGCTCGCGGCCGTCGTTCGCCACCTCCACGTCGATGCTGTGGCGCCACTTGAGCTTGAAGGTCGTGGCGTGCGTGCCCGTGAGAACGGGCTGCCGCACGGGCGTGAGCACCAGGCCGTCCACGGCGTAGGGCAGCAGCGGGATCTGGCGCAGCAGCGTGTCGAGCTGGCGCATCTGGAAGCAGGGCTTGGGTCTGAAGCAGAGGCCGCGGGCGCTGCCGCCGCAGACCACCTTGCCCTTGCGGGCCAGCGTAGCGGCCTCCTCCGGCGAGCGCGCCGCGGCGCCCTCCAGGTCGAAAGCGCCGCGGATCACGGCCAGGCGCTCCAGCAGCGACCGATGGCCCACGCGCTCGCCGCGGTGCGCGACGGCGTCGAAGACCAGGAAGACGTCGCAGCCCGCGGCGCTCACGAGCTCCCCGTCGTAGAGGGAGCCGGCGAAGAAGCTCCTGTTCGCGGCCACGGGCACCTGGTAGAGCGTCAGCTTGCGGTCCACGAGCACCGCGAGCTCCCGGCCGGCCGCGTGCGTGAGGAAGAGGAGGAAGCGCGTACCGTCGCTCTTGTCGGAGACCATGTAGTCGTGCTGCAGCAGCAGCGGGAAGTGATCCCGCTCCAAGGACGTGGGCTGCGGCGCCGGGTTGCGCGCCTCGAAGGCTTGGCAGTTCCACCAGCGGTGGTAGTCCCTCAGGACCTCGCGCGCCGTCTCGCCGCCACAGAGGCTCGTGGACGGCGGCGTCTTCTTCTCCATCGCACGGCGCGCTGCACCCTCGGGGGAGGGGTTTGACCAGGCGCCGCGGCCATGGCGCACCTCGTCCTGCCGCAGGCCGCGGCGACGGCCGCGAGCGGCGGCGGCGGTCGCCCCTGCTACGCGGCGCTGCTGGACGTCGCCAACGGCGGAGACGTGCCGCTGCGTCTGGAGCTGCGCGCCGGCGAGGCCGAGGCCTGGGAGGTCGTGCTGCCCTGCGTGCCCCCTGGACAGAGCTGGGCGGCCGCGACCGGGCGCCGCACGCCGCTCTGGCTGTGGCGCACGGCCCAGGTGCGGCTCGTGCGCGCGTCGGACGGCCGGGTGGTGCTGCTGCGCTGCCCCTGGGGCGACGGCGGCGTCCTGGTTTACGACGGGAAGTAGGGCATGACGCCCGCGTGGCACTTCCGGGCGCGCGAGACGCCATCCAGGAAGGCGTCCGTGAAGAGCGTCATGCTCTGGAAGCCCGCGGGGTCGATGAGCACGCGTGGCCGCTGGCTATAGGAGACGCCGTTCCGGCAGGCCAGCACCTGCTCCGGCATGGAGTAGTTGCCGCAGTAGGCCATGCCGTCCCGCAGGCAGGCGTCGAGGCCGGGCACCATGGCGCCTGCCTCGAAGGGCGGAGTGGGGCATTTCTGGGGCTGCGCCGTGCAGCTGCCCCAGGCCTCGCAGTAGTGCAGGGCGGGGTCTTGCTGCTGGCAGTAGGCGTCCATCGGCGACATCATGCCGACGGGTGTGGGGGTGGTGGCCGCGACGAACGAGGACGCCGCGGCGCTCGTGGGCATCGCTGCGGCTTTTTTTTGCAGGGCGGATGTGACGCCAAGGCTTTAGGCGAGGCGGCGCGCTGGACGGGCGGGTGTGCGCGCAATCGGGAGAAGTCAATCTTGCAATGAAAAAAAGAAGATGTCGCACGCGGACGTGGGCGAGGACTCCGATGCGATGCGGATGATAGATGTTACTGATGAGTACAGACAGATGCTGGAGGATGTGGCCATGAAGCCGAAAGAAATGTATGCTGAGCAGCCACCGGGTCCATCTCAGCGTCTTCGAGAAGAGCTGAATAAGATCGATGCCAGTTGTGTGACGAAGAAGGGTGGATGCGATAAACGCATGTGCGAGACGATAAACGAAGACATATGCATAAGAAAATTAAATAAATACCTTCGAAATAAACTCCGCGACTTGGTTGACGTCGTGAAAGGAGATGATGTGTGGGACTGCTCGGCTTTTTCGACGCCTCACTGCATGTATCTCAGTGATTATTGCCAGGTGGATGCCCGTGGCAGATGCGGACCAATGGCAGAAGCAAACGGAGAAGAATCTGATTCTTACACAGACAAATTTGACGAAGCCTCACTTGCAAGAGCGAAGGCAAGATCGAAGGAAAGGAAAGCGAAGGCGTCGGCAATTCCGCCGCCTGCACTGGCGCCAGAGTTCCCGGTGGCGCGCGAGGGCGGCTCCTCAGGCAGCGGAGGAGCCAATCCGGCTCCTCCTTTGCAGGCCGCCAGCGAACAGAAGGAATCATCTGATTACGAGACCGAACCCATGACACATGAGATAGCGGCGGGCACTTATGACGTGTGCACGTGTGGAAATCTAACCGAACTGCTTCGCGAAGCTGATGCGTTTGCAAATAAAAGTCCCGAAAATTATATTTCTGTCTTTGACCAAGGAATTTTCGAAACAACGACCATCAAGAAGCTGCTAACCGCGAAAGCGTTAATTTTCAAAGAAAATCTTACTTGGCCATGGAAGGCTGGTCGTTGTAAGATCGCATAGAAATTTATTCGGCCAAAACAAATGGACGAAATCCCGGACAAGTCGAGCAAAAATGTACTTGCAAAAAAACTTCCGATCGGAACCATACTTGGAAAACCAAGTCTTGTAAAAGGAAATCTTGTGGGCAGACAAAGACGCAAAGTGATGGACAGAAAAGAAAAATTTGTCCATCGAAGCGTCGCGTCCGACTTTGAAAAAAAACCGGTCTTCAAGCACCCATTCAACTATTTCATGTCTTGGGATAAGATCGAGTTCTTGCGCCATTTTGGATTCGTCAAACAAGTTAACCAAATACCACCTCGACCTCTCGATGAACTCTGTCAAGGTCAAAACACCCAGGAAAACACCATGAATTGGGTCGACCACGTCAGCAAATGGGTCTTGCTCTCCGACCACATCTTCTTCGCGACGTCTGTCAGCACGCCAAAGGCTGTTGCATTTGCGCTCGTGACTCGGTATCAAAAAGAGCAAGGAAACCACTCGCAACACACAGCCTACATCAGCGCGTTCTGTTCATCTTTGCGTAACGACTCTGCTGGTGGTAAGGGGGGGTCGAAGAACTTCATGTTCAGAGTTCTCGCATCATTGAAGCGCATCGGATATGGCGAAGTCATGTTGATACCACTCAATACACCCCCTGTATTTTTATTTTACGCCAAGTGCGGGTTCCGGAAAATGCCCGATCCCGATCAAAGGTATATGCGTGCTGAATTGAAGGATTTTTATGAACCGGCGAGACTTGATTTGGCGAATACGATCGAGGAGGCCATGGCAAACAGGAAGCGTCTGAAGGAACAGTCCAACTTCATATCAGAATATAAAGAAAAAGCTAACCAGCGACAGCAGCACATCGCACGGAAAGGAGCACCGATTCTCCATGAAAAGGGCCCAGGCGAAGAGAAGGGTTCCAGCGACCCAGCAGCAAACGCGCTGAATCGCGTTATTACATCATTTCAAGAAAGATACCACACTTCTGCACAAATCCAATCTGTGCAAGATGCATGGATATTCACGGTAGACAAGCTACCCAGCCAAGAAAATTTGATGAAGATTCAATATGAGCAGCAAGGCATTCAACTGCATAAAATAGAGCCCAATCAAATCTTTAGGAATGTTTGTCCTGGAAAAGATCGAATACTTCTTGGTGCGGTCATATGCAACGCAGATAATGAGAGATCAATGTACGTGTATCTGTATAAGAATAAGGAGAGACAGGCCATCACCGTCAAACTGAAGCCGAAGACATTTATGCTCCTGACCATGTACAAGTCGAATGTTAAGAGCAAAAAGTCAAAGACGTCCACGAACGCATATAAAGTGAGACTTTCTACAAAGGGGGATGCCGCAGCCGCAGCCGCAGCCAAAGCCGAAGCCGAAGCCGCAGCCGAAGCCGCAGCCGCGTCGAAGGCTAATGTGAGACTTTCTACAAAGGGGGATGCTGCGTTGGAGAAAGCACCGAAGGTCGGTAAAGCCAAAAACGAACACTCTGGACAAGAAAAATTGGTGGAGTATTGTATTTCATACGCCATGCCATCAGCCCCCAGTCCTTGAGAATGTGGTGTGATGAGTCCAAGCTCATCGGGACGTCCATGTGTTTGCGAGCACGGTTGTGGTTTTCAGACAGCCTGTCAGGCCGTCACGAGTCGGTAGTAGGTCTCCTGGCAGCTGCCGATGCTGCGGTGGATGCGAACCACGCTGCCCGGCGGGAAGTGCATGAACCTCACCACAGCATCGGACTCCTTGATGCGCGGCATGTGGCTGGCTTTGGCGCCCAGCTTCTGCAGCAGCGCCTTCTTCTCCGCGGGGCTGAGCAGCTCGTGCCTCGGCACCAGCACGTGGTCCATGAGGCAGAAAGCGAGCTCCCTCTTTTTGAAGACCTCCACGCGTACGCCGCCGACCTTCTCCGGGTCCTCCAGCTCCTTGAGCGCGAAGGGCGTGAAGCCGTCTTCCGTCACCGCGATGCAGTGGCGGCAGCCGGAGGCCTCGCTCTCGGCCTGCACACGCCGAAGCGTCTTGACGCCCACCTTGTGCTCGCGGATGAAGTAGACGAAGATGAGGGCCCCCTGTGGATCCCGGGCCGAGCAGACCAGCAGCGGGTCGCTGCCGTGCATGATGCCGGCGACGCTGCCGTAGCCCCTGAGCTGCAGCATCCTCTGGAGCGTGCGGAGCTGCAGCGCCCAGTCCGACCAGTCGGCCATCGCGGGCAAGCGCGGGCGTGGCTTCGAGCTTGGCAATGGCTCACTCTCTCTCTTTGATCAAGCAGCTCGCCCCGCCTTCCCGCGGTCTCGCACGGCCTTCTCCTCTTTGCGAACGCACCACGAGGTGTGCGGCCCCCCTCCCGTCCTCCCCATCGCCGCTCGCGTGGTCTCCTGCCATGTCAAAGCGGCAGCGCCGACGGTGAGAAAGCCGGAGCGATGCAGCAATCCTTGACCCAGTGGAAGCGCCGCAAGCTGCAGGAGAGCATCGGCGATGGCAGCAGCAGCGGCAGCGGCGGAGGCGGAGGCGGAGGCGCACGCGTCGGGCCGAGGGCGACGCTGCGCGAAGGCCTCTGCGTCTGCATGGCCGACTGGAGGACCGAGGTCCTGCAGCGGTTCATGGGTGACCTCACTTTCCTGCCGCGAGCGGTCTTCGACACTGGCACGCCGCCGCAGCCCATCTGCTGCTACCAGGTGGACGACGGCGGCTCGCTGCGGCTGCCGCGCTGCTACCGTGGCCTCGGCGCGGCGGCGGACGTCGAAGATCGGCTCTGCTGTGGCGACGCCCTGGCCCCACAGCTGGAGTTCCGGGGCCAGCTCAGCGAGCTGCAGACCGCGGCCTTCGACGCCAGCTGCACGGCGCTGGCCCGCGCCCCCTTCGCGTGCATCCTGACGCTGCCCTGCGGCTTCGGCAAGACGGTGGTGTCGCTCCGCGTCGCGCTGGCGCTGGGCCGCAAGACGCTGGTGGTGGTGCACAAGGAGAACCTGCTGGAGCAGTGGCGCGAGCGCATCGGCAGCTTCCTGCCCGCGGCGCGCGTGGGCGTGATCCAGCGGCAGCGCGCCGACTTCGAGCAGGCAGACGTGGCGGTGGCGATGCTTCAGACGCTCTGCACGAGGGCGCCGCCGCCCGGCTGCCTCGAGAGCTTCGGCCTCGTGATCCTGGACGAGGCTCACCACCTGGCCGCGCCCTACTTCAGCCAGCTCTTCTTCAAGCTGCCCTGCCGCCACCTGCTGGGTCTCACGGCGACGCCCCGCCGCAAGGACGGCTGCACTGAGATCCTGCACCTCTTCATGGGCCCCTTCGGCTTTCAGCTCGCCGCCAGGAGCGACGCGGAGGTGCGCGTTTACACCCAGAGCTGGCACAACAGCTTCAGCTGCCGCCACGACCCCACGCCGCCTGAGGTGCAGCGCCTGAAGACGAGGCTGACCGCCGACGAGCGGCGCAACGCCCGGCTGGTGGAGCTCTGCGGCGCCGCGGTCGCCGCGGAGCGCAACGTCATCTGCCTCTCCGAGCGGGTGGAGCACCTCACGGGCCTCAAGCGGCTCTTTGTCGAGCGCTGCCCCGACGTGCCCTGCGCGCTCTTCGTCGGCGGCCGCAGCAAGGCCAACCTCGAAGAGCGGCGGCGGGCAGAAGACGAGGCCCGCGTGATCTTCGCCACCTTCGCCATGGCCGCGGAGGGTCTGGACATCCCGAGGCTGGACACGCTGCTGCTCGCCACGCCCGCCGGGGACGTCACGCAGGCCGTGGGTCGCGTGCTGCGCCCCTGCGCCGACAAGAAGGCGCCCGTGGTGGTGGACCTCTGCGACGACGGTTGCAAGGCCTTCCTGCGGCTGGCGCTCGTGCGCCGGGGCTGCTTCGAGCGAAGTGCGTTCCGCCTCCTGCAGGACCAGGAGCCCTGCTTCGAGTAAAGCCGCGGCCTGATGACCTCGCTGACGCAAGCCTTCGACAGCCCCGCCCCCGCAGGCCAGACCGCCAAGACGGAGCAGGAGGGGGCGGCGGCCCCCAGCGCCGCGGGCCCCCGTCGCTACGTGGACATCAGCGGCGAGGACGAGGGCGAACGGCGCTATCGCTACGAGCAAGGTCGCCAGAAGCTGTACGCCCGAGGCCCGCCGCAGCGTGGCGTGCAGCTGCCGAGCATGGCGAGTCAGGAGTCCTTCCAGGAACTGTGGCCGGGCGGCGGCTACGGCGGCGGCGGCGGCGCCGGCTCCGCGGAGGCGCCGCAGCTGCAGCGGGCTCCCGTCAGCTGCGGCTCCTGCCAGCAGGACATGTGCTGCTCGCCCGACGGCCTCTTCTGCGTGACCTGCAACCGCGCGGCTTTGAACAACTCGGCCGCCGCCGGCGCCGCGCCCATCGCCAACCTCTTTCGCTCCTGAAAAAGGGAAGGACCTCCATGAGCTGTCTGATGAGGCTGCTGCCGCTGCTCATCTTGGCGCTGGCGGTGGCTTCCTGCTGGGCCTTCGCCGCGCAGGGAGGGGCTGCGAGCACCGCGGCGACGCAGCTGACGGGCGCGACCGAGTCTGCCGCGACCTGCTCGGCCAGCTGCGCGACGTACGGAGCGGCCTCGCCGACGCCCGGGCGTCAGCTCGCCGCCCCCGCTCGCATCACGGCCTCGAACCTCGCCGAGACCATCTATGAGCGGGAACGCGACCTCGGCGCCGCGCTGGAGGCCGCCGCCGACCTCCTGGGCCCCCCGGTGCTGCCGGTGACGGGCCTCGACACCGTGGACGACGCCGTCGAGCTCACCCTCGAGGAGCAGTACAAGGCGCACGAGGACTCGGATCCCTTCGAGCCCAGATCCGAGACCGGGCCGCTCCTGAGGAAGACCGAGTTCCAGAAGGTCGCGAATGCCGTGGCGCAGCAGAGCGTGGCTGCAGCTCAGCCGCGGCCGCCGAAGCTGGCGCCCCTGGACGACATGCTGCCCGCTAGGGTGTGGTCTCCGGTCTTCGAAGGCTGCTCCCCGAAATTCGTCGAGGCTCGCTGCGACTACCAGAAGCCCAACCCTCAGCTCTTCGTCACCAACCTGAACGAGCTGATGTCTGCGCGCAGCCTGCAGATGGGCCAGGTGCAGCTCATCGAGCCGCTGACCACCAGGCAAACGCTGGCGCAGCTGCTGACCATGGGCTGGAGAAGCAAAAAGGATCCGTATAGCAAAGCTTCCATGACCAACGACGTCGCGTACGGCACCTGCAAAGCCATGGCAGAAGCCACTCCTGAGTACGTGGTGTTCTGAAAACGCTTGCACCCCGCACGACGGCAACGCTTTTGCGCCCCACAGATACAAAGGTTACGACGATGACGGCGAGGAAAAATACGATCCGTTATGCGCCAACAATCCGGGGGAAAGAGGGCAAGAATTGACCGCGTTCAGCGTTCCCTCCGGAGAGCGGCAGCGATAACAAAACAGGGTGCGCCTGTCAGCAGTCATGGAGGCGTACCTTGCGGCCGCAAGCATTCTTGAAGGGCTCAAAGCCGAAGAGGACTGGGTGTCCCTCGAGGCTCTTTACGGGTCATCCGAGCTGTCGGAGCTCCACAATCGAGCGGCCGCGGCCAAGGCCTGCAGCTTCCTTCTGCCATCGCACCTCGCCGCCGTCGCCCGCGTCGACCCTGGGCTCCAGATGCGTCCCTCGTCCGACGGGAGCTTTCAGGTGAGGAGGAGGCAGCGCGGAGGCTCCCTGCAGCTGCGCCGGGCCCTGAGCGGCGTGCTGCGCTACGACGTCGCGGACTGGATCACGCTCGAGGCGCTGCTGCGGCTGCTGAAGGCGCGGGTGAGCGCCAGCCTCGCCGAGGCCGCCACCTTCGGCGCCGTCTTCCTGGCGCTGGCCTCCGATCCCGTGCGCTACGAGCTCGAGAGCTGGCAGGGCCAATGGTGGGCCCGCGCGACCTATCGCCACAGCTCCGCGGCGACTGCGGCGTGAGCGCCCACTCCGCCGATCGCTCCCGCAGCCCCAGAGGCTGCCAAGCAGGCTGCACCCCGCCGACCCAAGCGCAGCTCCTCCCGTTCGGCTGCACCCAGACGCGCGAGCAGCGGGAGGTCTGCCGCCGCATCCTGTCTGGCAGCTCCTTGCGCATCGTCGCCAACGCAGGCACGGGCAAGACGGCCACGCTGCTCCACGCGGCGGATCAGCTGCCCAAGAGCAGGAAGGTGCTCTTCCTGGCCTACAACCGCGACATCCGGCTGGAGGTGCAGGAGGAGGTGCAGCGGCGCGACCTGAATAACGTCACCGTCGAGAACTACGATTCCTTGCTGCTCAACTACTACGACGGCAGCGCCGCCAGCCAGGACTTCCAGATCAGCCTGCACCGCGTGCTGGAGACCGACCGCAGCCCCCGCTGCAAGCTGGTCTGGGACACCTTCTTCGTGGACGAGGCGCAGGATCTCGACCAGGCCTACCTACGCTTCCTCAACAAGGTGCTGCGGGACACGGGCTCGCCCCGGGAGCGGCTGCAACTCGTGTCGGTCGGCGACTTCAAGCAGACCATCTTCCGCTATCGAGAGGCCGACGCCGCCATCTTCCTGCACGACGGCCCGCAGGAGCGACACCTGCACGGCCCCGGCACCGAGACGCTGCAGCTCACGGAGACCTTCCGCTTCGGCCCCGAACTCTGCGTCTTCGTCGACAGGTTGGTCGCGCCGCTCTTCCCGGGCCGAGCGCTGCCCCACCGCTCGGGCCTGGCGCAGACGAGCCCCGGCGAGCGCGCCATAGAGCACTGGGTGCTGCCGCCAGCAGGCCTTCAGCCCCAGGCGCTGATCGAGCGCCTCGTGGGGCTGCGCTACGAGCTGGAGGCGCGCGCGGCGGTCGACGCGGTGACGGCCGCCGAGCAGCGCCTCCTCGCCTTCCTCACGGGCTCCAAGCGGGACTCCAACGAGCCGCTGTGGCGCTTCGTGGAGGCGCTGGCCGCCGCGACGCCGCCGCAGCTCGTGGCGGAGGACGCCGCCCTGCAGCTCGCGGACGGCCCGGCGCTGGCCTTCCTGCGCAACGTGCACAGCTGCAAGGGCAAGAGCTTCGCCGTGGCCGTGCTCTTCGTGACGACGCGCCGCTCCTGGCTGGCGCCCGGCGGCGTCGAAGCCGAGCTGCTCTACGTGGCGCTGACGCGCGCCCGACGGCTGCTGATCGTGGAGGCAGCCGACGCCCTCCTCTTCCAGGAGGTGCTGCGGCAGGCCGGCTGCCGCCCGGACGCCCTGCCCTGCCCCGCGCGCTGCGCCGCCACGGGCGCCGAGCTGCCGCTGCCGCTGCAGCGCGCCGGCCGCAGCGGCGCCAACCTCGGCTTCGCGAAGCCCAGCCTGCAAGAGCAGCTGGGCAAGCTGGCGGTGCCGCAGAAGCGCCAGCTGCTCGAGCTCCTGGGCGCCGCCGAGCTCTGCGTCTGGGGGCGCCCGGGCGAGCCGCCGCTGCAGCCCGGCGTCAGCTCGGCCGCGCTGCTGGTGGCGACCGCGGCCTGGCTCTGGCTGGAACGGGGTCAGGAAGACGAGGACGGCGCCTTCCGGCGCTGCTTCCAGGCCCTGCAGGCGCGGCGGCCCGCCGAGGAGGCCTACGCGCAGCTCTGGCCCCGCCGCGCAGCGGGGCCGCTGGCCGCGCACCTGCGCGTGCGGCTCGAGCGCCTGGCGACGCGGCCCGAGCTGGCGGCCCCCGACTTCCTGGAGGCCGCCCGGCTGCACCCGCAGTTCCACCACGGCCACCTGGCGCTGCCGGAGAGCACGGCGGAGCAGGGGCGCGACTGTGCCGCGCTGCGGCAGCGCCTCGCGGCCGAGCTGCGGCGGCTGGGCCCTGCCACCAAGCTGTCGGAGCTCTGCGGCGGCCCCTGCCTGCTGCCCGGCGCCGCAGGCGTCTACCTCGCGGCGGCCCGCGTGGTCTTCCTCAAGGCCGAGACGGCGCAGGCGGAGGGCCTGCTCGACCGGCTGCTGGCGGCCTACGCCGCCGCCCGACACGGCGTGGAGGCGTACGAGATCGTCTACGTGCCGCTGGAGGAGGAGCGCGCGACGGAGCGGGCGCGGGGCAGCCTGCCCGCCGCGGACGGGAGCGCCGCCGCCTACCTCAGCGCCTTCGAGCGCGCCCTGGGGGCCCTGCAGCTCACAGGACGGTCACCCGGTTCCGCATCGCCTGCGGCCAGGCCGTGAAGCTGCCCTGCAGGCCCAGCGTGGCGAAGACGCCGAGGTAGGCGTTGAGCCTCGGCGACAGCAGGTCGGTGGCGAAGCGCGGGATCACCACCACCTCGCCCGAGGGCAGCAGCGTGGTCTCGCCCTTGACCTGGTCGAAGGACAGCTGCACCGCCACGGTCGCGGCGCCGTCGAAGAGCAGGGCCCCGTTGAGCCCCGCCTCCACGGCGTCGCCGAGGGCGCGCGTCAGCCCGTCCAGCTGGCCCTGCGTCGCGCCGCGGGGGTGGAAGTCGGCCAGCGCGGCCTCCAGCGCGGAGCCCACCACCGCCGCCAGCTGCGATCGCAGCGTGGCCTCGGTCTCGCCCGGCCGCGGCTCCCGCAGCGGCGCGCAGAGCAGCTGCACCGCGACGTCGTACTCCCTGCGGGGGCCCTCCCGCAGCCGCAGGGAGAGCTGCGTGGGCGTGGCCTGATCCGCGGCGACGGTGGCCGTCAGCCGCACGTCGAAGCTCACGGGCGCCGTCCACCACTTGGAGAGCGACTGCTGCGTCACCGCCGCGCCGGGCGGGGCCGCGCTGCGCACGGCCTCGGCGTCCACGCTGGGCCCCTGCGTCTGCAGCAGCCCGGCGTGCAGGCTGAAGGCCCCCACGCCCGTCGCCAGCGTGCGCGAGGGCCCCGGGAGGCTCGGCAGCTTGAGGCTGCGCTGCAGCTGCTCCAGCTGCTCCCCGGCGTCCTCGGGGCCCACAAAGAGCGCGTTGGCGGCCAGTCGGTAGATGCTCCTGGTCGTCGCGCCGCCGCCGGCCGAGCCGGCCGGCAACTCCAGCACCACGTCCACGTCCAGCAGGTTGCGGAGCAGCGCCTCGGCCGCGCTCGCCGGCAGCTCCGAGGGGTGCGAGGCCGCCCGCAGGCTGAAGAGGCCGTTGGGGCAGGCCACCACGGCGTGCTGCACCCGCTTGGAGAAGACGGCGGAGACGTAGTTCCACTTCGGCGCGAGGGCGTCGGAGCCGGTGTTGACGCCCCAGGGCAGCTGCTGCGGCACGCTGCAGCGCACGAAGTCGGCGTCGAAGAGCCGCAGCAGGTAGAGGTTGTCGGCCCGGCGCAGGTCCGGCGGCACCGCGCCCAGCACCACCGAGACGACGCCGAACATGGCGCCGTCGTCGAGCTTGATGGCCTTGCCTCGCACGACGAAGGAGCCGTCCACGACACCGGCCTCCTCGGTCGGCGACCTCAGGATGTGCAGCTTGGAGAGGCAGAAGACGTCGACGTCAAGCCGCGTGAGCACGCGGTCGAAGGAGTCGCCGCGCGAGATGCCGCCGGCCAGCTCGTACTCCTGGCCGCGGCGCTCGAGCAGGCCCTGCACGGGCCGCGGCAGCCGGGTGTAGCTCTTGAGCGCCACCAGCGCTTCGGTGCGGAGCATCGCCGAGTGCTTTGTTGGAGGCGCGGGAGCAACCGCGAGGGGGCGCGCTTGGGGCGCGGCTGCGTGACCGCTCCATCAGAGTGCGATGGTGGCGCCGAGCGGCAGAAACGTCAGGAAGAGCAGCGACATCTGCGCCCGGTCGAGCTTGTACGGCCACAGCTCAAGCGGCAAGGTGTAGGCCACGGCCAGGGCCAAGACGGCCCAGATCAGCGTCGCGCCGACGCGCTCGCCCGCGTCCGGCTCGCGTGGCCTCTTGCTGCGCGCGACCCACAGAATCAGGACGGCGGCCAGCGCATGGCCGGCCATGAAGCCGTAGCGATGGATGACGGCCGAGTTGGCGGCGCCGGCGACGCAGGCGGCCAAGAGGCCGGGGAAGAGGTAATACTCGCCGCCGGGCACGACTGCGAAGAAGACGAAGACGAGAGGGAAGAGCCAGTACGAGAGCTCCAACATTTGCAACAGCTGCAAAAGCTATGCCTCGCAACTGGTGCAAGGCTTTGGCAGAACAACTGTCTTTGTCCACAGGGATTTGTTGACACATGCAAGGAACTTTGCTCAGCTGCCACCGCCGCCTCCGCCCGGCCCCATGGACCTGGACTGAACTGCCTGGGAGCCTGTCTGAAGATTTGTCTCTGATCCAAAATCGCGGCCGCCTGAGCCGCGCCCGCTGGCGCGCTAGGCCGCCGGTGCGCTCCTTCTTCGCAGCCCCCCGCGGGTCTCCGTCATGGCCCTCGCCATCTCGCGGAGCGATGGCTGAAGCGGCGGAGGGACTTCGTCGTAGGCGAGCCACCGTGGCGCGAAGGCCTCGCCGCGGTAGCTCGGCTCCGCTTCGCGCGGCTGCGTCTTCAGGCCGGCCCGCACCAGCGTGTCCCAGAAGGCCTTCAAGAGGTGGGCTCGGCTCCCGCTCGCGATCGGGTCCAGGCCCGTGCGCAGCTGGATGAGCTTGTAGTGGCGAAGGTTGCGCACGAGCAGCCTGAAGTACTTCGACTGCAGGTCGTGGGTTCCGGGTACGAAGACGCGAAACTGGTCGATTTCTCTTTTGACATAGTGGTAGAGGCCGGCGTAGTTGCGGTTCCTGAGACCCAGCGTCTTGAGGTGCAGGAGCAGGAGGCCCAGTGTGCCCACCGCGTAGAGGGCCGCCAGCTGCGAGTCGGTCGCCAGCCGCGCGCGGAGCCGCCGGTCCTTCTCGGGCGTGCACAAGTACTTGGGATCGAAATCGATGAACCTCACGCCGAAGCGGCCCGCTTCCTCGAAGACCAGGACGTTCTCGGGCTTGGCGTCGCCGTGGAAGACGCCGGCGTTCGCCAAGGCCACCGCCTCGTCCGCGAGGCCTCGCGCGAGGTCCTGGAGCACCGCGTCGGGCCGATCGAGGAGCCGCGCGAAGTGATGGAGGTCCGTCCCGAGCTCGCGCTGCACGAAGGCCAGCTGCGCCGTGTCTCGGAAGACCTCGCCCTGCTCCAGCAGCGGCGCGAGCGCGCGCCGGCCCAGCGCGTAGCTCAGCCTCAGCTCCTCGTCGTGGCGCCTCAGCTCGGCGTCGGGGTGCCTCAGGTCGCGCCGCGGAGGCGTGACGCGCAGCAAGCACTGCCGCAGCCCGTCCAGGGGGCATGGCAGGCGGCGCAGCTGCGTCCTGGACCAGAGCTTGCGGGGCGCGCGGTCGTGTGCCGCCGCCGAGCTCGAAGCCCTCTCCCGCTCGGGCGTCGTGCGGATGTCTTCGAAGTCCGTGACGTCGCCGCGCACGATCGGCGAGAGGGCCCCGCTGCGCGACCTGCTGCGGCGGCTCATCTTTCCTGCCGGCGGCGATCTTGGCTCTCATCGGTTTGGCGGAGCTCCCTTTCGTCGTTGTCCCGGCACGAGGATCGCCGACGTTGGTTTCTTCATTTTCCTCGCGCATAGAAACAGAGATCATGGCGCTCGCGCGCAGAAGCTCGAAGCGCGCTGGCAAGACCACGCCGGCACGAAAGCGCAGCTCCCGATCCCCCAAAAGCGCCACAGCCTGGCACTACCGCTTTCCGTCGTCCGTGAAGGAGAGGCGGGAGGTCGAGGCCAAGTGCGGGCCGAAGTGCTTCGCGACCCACGAGGACGGTCGGCTCATCGACCCGCTGTGCCAGTACAGGTCGCGGCGCGGCGGCGCCAAGCACGTCACCTGCGAGCTCGACCGCGCCGGCTGCCTCGCGGCCGAGCGCAGGGAGCGGCTGAATCGGAACTCGAAGCGCCTCACCTCCATCCGGCGCTCTTGCCGGCGGCTCTTGGTCCGGTGAAGGGCCGGGCTCAGAGCGACAGGGCCGTCGTGGGCAGGGGCCTGTCCTTGAGAGTGGCGAATTCCGAGCTGGGGCTCGGCGTGGCCTTCGCGGCTCCGGCCCTGCGGAGCAGCAGCGGCGCCGGGCGTCGCCGCGGCGGCGTCGGCGGCGGCCGGAGCGGGGCAAGCTGCGTCCGCAGCGCCGGCATGTCCGAATCGCTCGAAGATGGCGACGCTGTCGCAGAGGAAGAGGAGGACTCCTCGGAAGACGAGGGCAAGGGCTTCGAGCCGGCGGCAAGGTTCTTCGAGCGGCGAAGGAGTCGCCTCCGCAGGCCAGAGCCACTCATCGGCGACCTGGAGGAAGAGGAGGAGGAAGCCTGCGAGCTCGGGCGCGAAGAGCTCCGGGAAGAGCTCCGGGAAGAGAAGGAAGAGGAGGAGGAGGAGGAGGAGGAGGAGGCGCCACCGCTGGACTTCGAGAGACTCGAGCTCGCGCGCGAGCTGGGGCTGTCGTCTCTCGTGTCGAGGCCGGTCGCCAGCCGCCGCGTCCTCTCGTCCAGCTCCAGGCTCAGCGGCTCGTGGTCCAGGTCCATCTTGTGGTAGGCCGCGTCCTTGTCGTGCGCTTCGGCGAAGAGCTTCTGCAGCGAGCTCTTCGTCTCGCGTGAGGACGAGCGAAGACTGGCGCGATGGCCGCAGCTGAGCTTCGGGAGGACGACGTTGCAGTTCTCCTGACCGAGCTTCGAGCTGCAATAGGCAGAGACGGTCTTCATGATGCGCGTCACGGCCGCTTCCAGGAAGCGGATGAGGCTCTTCCCGGCCGGAAAGGACGTCGCCTGGCGATCCAGCAGCTGCCGCGCGTGGAGCAGATTCTGCAAGATGCCGTTGCGCTCGCCACCCGAGGCCTTCGAGACGCAGTTCAAGGCCTGGCCCAAAGCGCTCGTCGAGGGCGCCTGCCTGAACTCGTAGCCCGCTTCGGGCGTGAGCGACTTGGCCAGGTCCACACCCACCTTCTTGACGTACTTGAAGAGCTTCTTCATCGTGGCGTGCAAGGTCTGTAGCTTGGGGATGCTGACGGAGCCCGTGGTGCGGTCGCGCTTCCGCAGCACGCCGCACGCGAACCTGGGGTCGTCGAGCCTCTCGGGCAGCTTGACGCCGTGCAGCGAGGCCGCCGGCAGGTGGCGGGCCGCGGCCCTCTCGGCGTTGTCGAAGAGCTGGAAGTCCCGCAAGATGACCTTGAGCGCCTTGCCGGGGCCTCGCTTCCTCCTTTTGGCCGTGGCCATGGGGCTCAGCTGCGAGGCGAAGCGGCCGCCGCCCGTGTCCAGGTACTTCGTGGCGCAGCGCTCCAAGGCCTGCATGCCGGCCGTCACGATGCGGTTTTGCACGCTGGGTCTTTTGTAGCGGCTGCCGTCCTTGTTGGCCTTCTTGCCCTCCGGCCCTTCCAGAGCGGGGTAGTCCCGCATGCCGACGTAGGCTGTGTTGTCGGCGACCTCGGCCACGGCCAGCATGACGAGCCGGTTGAATTCTTCCACGTCGGGAACCAGGCCGGTGTTGTAGAGCGTCCGAAGGTAGTGCAGCATGAGCAACAGGCTCGAGTGCACGGTCTCCTCGCTCGCATCGCCTCCCGCCTTCGATTTCTTTCGCGTCGACGGCGCGGCGAGCGACTTCGAAGCCTGCAGAGCGGCGATGAGGGGCTTCGGCGGGCCCCGGCGAGCTCCTCGGCGCTGCGGCTTGGGCTCCGAGGCGTCGGAGGCGTCGGAGAGCAGCGAGCCGACCGAGCTGTCCGAAGAAGCGACCGATGCGCCGGAGCGGCCAGAGCGGCTGGAAGTCCTCGAAGACGACCTGCTGGAAGAGTCGCCGGAGCTGCTGGGGGTACCCGCGACGGCGGAGCGCCTGCGAAGACGCCTGCTTGGCATGGATGTCTTTACCAACACCAAATTTTTGCGCATCGTAAAGCTCCGGATGCGGGCGTGGCCTCGCTCCGCCGTGCAGCTGGCGCCGGGGCCGCCAGAGGAAGGTCAGTGGCCCAGCTCCAGCGGCTTCGAGGGCAACACTTGCGAGCCGATCAAGGACGACGACTCCCTCGTCACGAAGCCAGGGGAGGGCGCCATCGTCAGGAGCTCTCACCTGGGCTCGTTCCTGGACCAGAGCTGCTGCTGCCAGCAGTTCAAAGACGTCGAAGGTCGGCCCAAGCTCTGCCAGACCATCATCGACGCGTACCAGGGTGCCGACTTCTTCTCGGAGCCCTCCTTCTGCGGCGCGCCTGGCAGGAAGGGAGGCTTCGGGGCCAGGTGCTCGGGCGACGCGTGCTTCGACGAGCGAACCTGCGCGCAGGTCAGCGGGGACAAGCACTCCAAGACTTATTACTTCGCCTCGGCGAAGGAGTGTTGCCTGGCCTGGTCTGTCGTCGGAAGCGGCGGCCCGAGCGACCCTCGCAGCGAGGCCTGCAAGGGTCTTCTGCAAGATTTCACCCCGGACCTGAAGCAGGAGGAGCCCTCGGGGGGCTACGTGCCGTATGCCCCCGGCGAATTTCCCAGCCCGAGCGCGGGCGACCGGCGGCCGCCCAGCCCGCAGCCCAGCCCGAGCGCGGGCGACCGGCGGCCGCCCAGCCCCCAGCCCAGGCCGAGCGGCCGGCAGCGGCCGCCCAGCCCGCAGCGCTCCCCACCCCACGCAGGCGGCGTCAGCCACGTCGCTCACGGGCGTCCCTGAGCATCGCGTCGACGGCCTCGTTGCCCGGCACGCCGGCGTGGCCGGCCACCTTGACGACGGCCACGCGGCGCGCGGCGGCCAGCGCACGGACGGACGCCATGAGGTCCTGGTGCGGAAAGCTCTCCGGCCAGCCGCGCTCGAAGGCGAGGCAGACGAAGGCCGAGTCCGACATGATGTCGACGTTCACGGCGCCCTGCTCCAGGCAGAGCAGCACCGCCGCCAGCTCCGCCCGCGGCGACGTGTGCGGCGGGGGCAGGAGCTGCAGCCGGTTCCTGGCATCGCCCTCTCCAAACCAGACGGCGCACGCGCTCCACTCACCGAAAACGGCGGAGCCATCGACGAAGACGAGGGGGCGGCCGCCGCCCGCCGACAGCCCGACGGCCCGCTGGGCTTCGACGAGCGCCTGCTCGGCCGCGGTTCGCGTCTCGAAGCGCTTGCTCCAGCCGCCCGGCTTGCCGTGGGTCTCCTCCTTGGCCGCGGCCCACGAGCTTTTGATCGACAGCACCCCACCGCCGCCCTTGCACAGGTAGTAGGGCATCCTCGTTTCTTCTCGCGGGATGAAACGGAAGGCCGGCTCGCTGCCGGCCCTCACGCCGGAGCAGCACGCCCAGCTGCAGAAGCTGCTCCGCTTCAAGTCCGTGGGCGAAGAGGGGGCCGAGCTGGCGGCGGAGGGCGCCCAAGCGCCCAAGCTGCGGGCCGCCATCGAGGCGCGCGTGCGCCTCCGCTCGCCCTTCGCCTGGGTGGAGGCCGAAGACCCGGCGGCGCCGCTGCAGTGGCTCGACGGCATCGCGGGGCCGGCCGCGGCCTGCCTCCGCCTCGGCGCCGCGCCCGAGCTCTCCCCTGACGTGCGGCGGCACTTGGAACTCGCCACGGCTCCGAACCTCCGGGCCTGCCTCGAGGCCGTCGTGCTGCGGCAGCTGGGTCGCGGCCATTCCGGCCTGGCGCTGCAGGAGGCCGAGCTGATCATGGCCGCCGAGACCTCGCTCCTCGAGTGCGTGGCCGACGCCGCGCAGAAGGCAGCCCTGCGCCTGCGCTGCAAGCCCCTCTGGGACGAGGCGCTGAAGGGGCTCTGGCACTTCTTCCACGACGGGCGGCCGCACGTCGCCACGAGGTACCGTGGCCGCCACGACGCCGCCCTCGACGCCTTCCTCAAGCGCGCGGACTTCTTCCGCGTGCCTGCCTTCGAGCTCTCAGGCACCGAGGAGCAGCGCGATGTGGCGCGGCAGATGCTGGACCAGCTGCGCGCGCGGGGCTGGAGCGTGCTTTCCGGCTGCGGCGGCGCCGGCAAGACCTTCATCCTGGGGCAGCTCGCCGGCGCGCTGAGGGGCGGTCGGGTCGGCAACGAGTTCCGGAGCGCCCTGGCTTGCCCCCTCTGCGACGAATCCTTCGTCGGCGTCGGCTGCGACTGCGGCTTCCGCAGGCCGCCCGGGGCGCAGAGGCCGATCCGGCTCCTCTTCGCCGCACCCACGAATCGGGCGGTGGCCGTGCTGCGCCAGGCCCTCGCGGGCGCCGCCGGCCCGCCGGGGGCGGAGGAGGCGGGGGAGCTGCAGTGCTGCACGCTGCACGCCCTCAGCTGCGCGCGGCACGAGGCGCCCGTCGACCTGCTCGTGGTCGACGAGAGTAGCATGCTGGCCGCCGAGCACGGCGACATCATCGTGGGCTGCGCCGCGCTCCGGCGCTCCGCGCTGCTGCTGGTGGGCGACGAGCTGCAGCTCCCGCCCGTCGGCGCCGGCGAGCTCTTCCGGCCGCTGCTGCGGCTGGCGGCTCTGCCGAGCCTCGTCCGGAACCTGCGGGCCGCGGGCCCGCTGCAGCAGCCCATCGCCGCCATCCGCCGCGGCCAGGCGTCCGAGGCGAGCGCCTTCGCGACGACGGCGCGGGACGAGGCCGAGCGGCGGCGAGCGGTCTACGAGGCCGTGGAGGCCGCGGCTGCCGGCGGCGGCAGCGTGCAGGTGCTGGCGCTGCGCCACGAGGACCGCCTCGAGTACTGCCGCTTCGCCATCCGGCGCCACCACGAGGCGGCCGACGACGACTACGCCTCGGGGAAGCCGAGGCCCTTCGCCTTCAAGCCCTTCGTCGGCGAGCCGGTGCGCTTCCAGAACAACAAGCTAAAGCCGCACGCCTGCCGGGGCAGCCTCGGCGTCGTCGCGGCCGTGGCGGAGGAGCAGCAGGCCGCGCCGGACGCAGCCGGCCGGCCCCGGCTGGTCTACAGGATCGACGTGCGGCTGTGTGGCGGCGGCGACGGCCAGGTGGTGCAGGTCAAGAGCAGCCACGCAGCTCTGGGCTTCGAGCTCCGCCCGGCCTTCGCCATCACGGTGCACGACAGCCAGGGCGGCGAATTCGACGAGGTGCACGTGCTGATGCCGCCGTCGCCCTCCTCCCCGCTCTGCACGTTGGAGATGCTCTACACCGCGGCGTCACGCGCTCGTCGGAGCCTTAGGCTCTGGTGCGTCACCGGGGCCTTTGAAACCTTCGAAGACCAGCTGGCCAGGACCAGCCCCCTCCGCGCCACGCCGCTCAAGAGCCTGCTCTTCGCCGGCAGACGGGGCTGAAGCGCCTGGGGCCGTCTGGGGCCGCGGCGGCGGCGGCGCTGCCGACCCGAGCGCCTCGTAGAAGGCCTCCCGCTCAGCTCGCGGTCTCGCCTGGGCCGCTGTCCTATGCTGACAAAGGGCCTTGAAGGCGGCCAGGAGCTCCTCGTCGCCCTCCATCGCGGCGAGGCCCTCGTGGGCGTTGAGGTACGCGATGGCCTTGGCGTGGCCACTGCGCATCTCCTGCAGGAGCAGGTCGGCGCAGCGGCTCCGGTAGGACTTCGGCGGCGGCGCCCGGCGGACCAACTCGCTCAGCAGACAGACGGCGGCGCTGCGCTCCTCTTCCTTGAGATCCCGGCGCCCTCCGAGCACCCTGATGAGGCTTTCGGACGCCAGGCCGGCGAGCTCGGCGTCCTCGGCCCGGACGGCGCCGGCAGCCTGCGTCTTCAGCAGCCGGGGCAAGCAGAGGCCGTAGGACTCAAGCACGCCCGAGACCAGGCTCGCATCCCTGATGCTCAGCAGCGGCTCCTCGAGCTCGATCAGGCCTCGGAGCAGCCGCGCTTGCGCGTCCCGGGCGTGCATGCCCCCGTACATCTTGCAGTTGTCCAGCAGCCCTACGGCGTGCTCGGCGATGCTGAGCCTCAGCCGCGGGTCCGGCCATTCGAGCGCCTGCGCCTGCAAACATGCCTCCACGAGCGTTCCCTCCGAGCCCGAGCCCTGCCAGATCAACGCACTGTTCAGCGCCGCGTCCTCGCCCTTGCAGAGGTGTTGCATCAGATGCCGAAAGAGCCGATCGGCTTCCGGCTGTAGGAGAGCGACGCCGATCGGCGAGGCCTCCGCGGCCCGCGTGACCAGAGCGATGGCATCCTGCATGCGACCGCCCCAGAGCGCCTCGGTCATGCCGCCTTCCTTTGCGTCTCCCCGCCCAAGCCCGAGCGCGCTCCCCGAACGCAGGGGGGCGCCGCCGCCGCCGGCGTGCGTCCACGACGGGCAGCTCGTCGAGGGCGGCGGCGCGCTGGCGTGCGCGCGCTGCGGCCTCGTGCTCCAAGACCGGCTCTTCGAGGACGCGTGGACCCCGCCGGTGCGGCCGAGGCGCACCAGCGACGACGACTGGCGCCGCGCCCTGCGCCTCGTGCTGGCCCGGCTGGGCGTCGCCGCGGACCCCGACTCCTTCCCGAGGCCGCTGGACGACGCGGAGGTCGCGGAGGCCCAGCGGCGGCTCCGCTGCGCCGTGAGGCTGCGGAGCCTGGCCGGCTGCGCCGTGCTGCTGCGCTTCCCGGGCTGCCTCTCGTCGGAGGAGGCGCGCGAGGCTTGCGAGGCCAGCGCCCAGGAGTGGAGCGCCGCCTGCGCGCTGCTGGGCGGCGCCGCCGCGGCGGGCCGGGGCCAGGGCTGGCAGGACGAGGAGGACCGGCTCTGGTTTGCGCGGCAGGCGCGCCGCCTGCAGCTGCCGCCGGCCGTGGCCGGCGCCGCGCTGCGGGCCTCGCAGGAGCCGCGGCTGGAGTGCTGCGACCGCCGCAAGCTGCTCATGGCCTGCGCCGCGGAGAGCCTCGGCGACGGGCTGGCCGCCGAGCTCTTCGCCGAGCCCGAGGAGGCGGTGCGCGCGCTGCGGCAGAAGTACCGACTCGCGGCTTTTGCGGCCGACCTGACGGCGCCGGCGCTGGCCCTGCAGCTGTGCCTGGAGCGCTGCGACCAGGCGAGCCGCCGGGCGCGGGAGGAACGGGCCGAGCTGCTGGCCCGGGGCTTCGCGCAGCCGTGGTGGCATGGCGTACCCGCGGCCGACGTGGCCGCCGAGGCAGACGCGTCGCCGCGCAGGCACCTGTCGCGCTGCGCCGGCTGCACCGCGCGGGCGCAGGAGCTCGGCCTCGGCTTCCTAGCCGCCCTCTCCGCTGCCGCCGCCGACGCAAGCTCTGGCCGGGAGAAGAAACAACGATGTGCTCCGTGAAGCGCAAGGCAGAGTGTCTTGGCGACGCGGCCTGCAGCTGGGCGGCGGGGCGGGGCTGCCGCAGCGCGTCCGACCCGAGCGTCGAGCCCACGACGACCCGAGGCTTCGAGACGCGGAGGCGGGACGGAAGCGATCGCAGCGAGCCGCAGGAGGAGAGGGAGAAGCTGCAGAAGGAGGAGAAGCGTCTGCAGCGGCGGGCGGAGCGGGAGCAGCGGCGGGCGGAGCGGGAGCAGCGAAGGGCGGAGCGGGAGCGGCGGCGGGCGGAGCGGG
>Ga0214923_10000644_pt1 | contig 51561 bp, 46 predicted proteins | sample LL1510_MetaG_FD_177993 | JGI IMG/M metagenome (GOLD analysis project Ga0214923, IMG submission 177993) | Freshwater microbial communities from Lake Lanier, Atlanta, Georgia, United States - LL-1510 | ecosystem: Environmental > Aquatic > Freshwater > Lake | place: USA: Georgia | collected...
CGGCCTTCAAGGTCACGACCCCCGTCACGTCCGTTGTGCGGAAGTAAAACTGAGGACGATATCCATTAAAGAAAGGTGTGTGACGACCGCCTTCGTCCTTACTCAGAACGTAGACTGTCGCTTTAAATTTGGTGTGAGGCTTGATCGTCCCTGGCTTGGCGATGACCTGGCCACGCTCCACATCCTCTTTTTTCGTTCCACGCAGGAGGAGACCAACGTTGTCGCCCGCCTCCGCTGTGTCGAGGAGCTTGCGGAACATTTCAACGTCGGTAACGACGGTCTTGGCCGTAGGCTTGATACCCACGATCTCAACCTCTTCCATCTTCTTGAGAACGCCTCGTTCCACACGACCTGTCACGACGGTTCCACGACCTTCGATGTTGAATACGTCTTCCACAGGCATCAGGAAGGGCTGATCCTTAGGACGCTCAGGGATGGGGATGAATTTATCAACTGCATCCATGAGTTCCATGATGCACTTAGCCGCATCGCTCTTGGGATCGCCAGACTCCAAGGCTTTCAAGGCACTGCCTTTGATGATCGGAATCTTGTCTCCGGGGAATTCATACTTCGTCAGGAGTTCACGTACTTCAACCTCGACGAGTTCCAATAGATCTTTGTCGTCCACCATGTCCACTTTATTCAGAAAGACAACCAGTGCGGGCACACCGACCTGACGGGCCAACAAAATATGCTCCCGGGTCTGAGGCATGGGACCGTCTGCCGCGCTCACAACAAGAATCGCTCCGTCCATCTGGGCGGCTCCTGTGATCATGTTTTTTACATAGTCAGCGTGTCCAGGACAATCCACGTGCGCGTAGTGCCGTGTTGCCGTTGCATATTCTACGTGAGAGGTATTGATCGTAATTCCGCGCTCTTTTTCCTCGGGCGCGTTATCGATCTGGTCATACGCGCGAGCTTCGGCCAAACCGCTCTTGGAAAGGATCGTGGTGATGGCCGCGGTTAGTGTGGTTTTCCCGTGATCAACGTGCCCAATAGTGCCGATGTTGACGTGGGGTTTCGAACGGTTGAATGCCTCTTTCGCCATAAATTCTAATCTCCTTGCCTTGCGGTTTCAGATCTCCTAGTTCGCCGGATCGGAACTCCGCCGACAGTGTCCCCACTCGGGGTTTCACAGCGACCGAGCCCATGACCGGGTTTGAACCGGTGACCTCGTCCTTACCAAGGACGTGCTCTACCAACTGAGCTACATGGGCGAGATGGAATTCATTAAAGAATTCCGGAATTCGCCCGGCGTTTTCCCTTCGGCACGAAATCTGCTTCAGAGCCTATCGGCTTAAAACAAAAATTCAGACCAAGGGGAAACGATAAGCATGCCTACTTCCCAACCCCCCTGTCAACACCCTCTTACAAAAAAAATCAGATTTTTTTTAGGTTGTGAATAACATGCGAAAAACGTAGAAGCCCAAACCCAAGACCGCCACCAAACCCCCTACGGCCAAAATCCATATCGGGCTTCCACTTTCGCCCTTCCCCTTGATAGGCGATAAGTTACGAAAGTTTTCAGGGATCCCCTCCTCCACTCCTAACTCCATTTGAAAACCGCTTCCAGCTTGAGGCAGCGCCAAAGCAGCCCGCTGAACTGCCCCCTCATACCGGAATGGAATCTGCCCAAACTGCAGGCGATCCCGATCCTGCAACAAAACCTCAGTGACTTTTTCATCATTCACTCGCGTTCCGTTTGTAGATTCCAAGTCACGCACGCGGTACTCCGCACCCTCAGCGACAAGTTCCGCGTGTCGGGAGGAAATGCTTCCGTGAACAATCTGGATTTCGTTTCCGTCGATTCGTCCTACCGCCATTCGAGGCCCCACCAACTCAATGGTCATCAGGGGGATCTCTTTACTCTCAGAAACGATCCTAGGCATGAGGTTGTATTTAGCCCTTTCGTTTGGCCGCGTCGAGCACCTCGGCAAATTGACGAAAAAAGTAACCCGCGTCGTGTGGGCCCGGCGCAGCCTCAGGATGATACTGAACCGAAAATGCACCGCCGCCTGTCACCTGAATTCCCTCACACGTCCCATCATTTAAATTAATGTGCGTCACTTCCACTTTCCCTTTCGGGAGGGAATCTGGATCCACAGCATAACCATGATTCTGGCTCGTGATCGATACTTTGCCCGAACGAAGATCCTTCACAGGCTGATTTCCCCCTCGATGACCAAACTTAAGCTTGAAAGTCTTTCCTCCCAAAGCATGCGCCAACATCTGATGCCCCAGACAGATTCCAAAAATCGGTTTCTTCCCCACCAAATCACGAACGGTTTGATGCACGTAGGTCGGAACAGCAGGATCACCTGGCCCATTGGACAAGAATACTCCGTCTACCTTTGCACTTAATATCTCCGCCGCACTCGCCTGAGCGGGAAAAACAACTGGCTGAATTCCCTCAGCCCGAAGTTGGCGCAAAATATTTCGCTTCATTCCGCAATCGATCGCAGCCACTCGATGGCGCACTTTGGGCATCTTGACCTTCTCCGCTCCTAACTTCCCCGGAAAGTCAGCCCCCTCAGGATCCCACTCAAAGGACTTTTTGCACGTGACCTCTGCCACATAATCCTTCGCTCCTAGCCCGGGCCACTCCTTGGCCCGCCTTACTGCCTCCTCATCGCTCATTCCTTGATTCGCCAAAACGCCCCTCATTGCCCCCTGAGTACGAAGTTTCCGAGTCAGTCGCCTTGTATCAATCCCCTCCAAAGCAGGAATCTTGTGCCTCTTCAGATACACCTCGAGCGACTCTCGGCCCCTCCAGTTGCTCATACGTCGGGACAATCGTCTCACTAACAATCCCGAAACCTGTGGCCCCTCGGACTCCTCATCTTCTGGGTTGATTCCCGTATTGCCAATTTCAGGGCAGGTCAAAGCCACAATCTGACCGCGATAGCTTGGATCAGTTAAAATTTCCTCATATCCCGTCATCGAGGTATTGAAACACAACTCCGCTGCCACCCAGCCAGAATGACCAAACCCCTTTCCACGCAGTATCGTTCCATCCTCAAGAGCTAAAATTCCTTCCATAATTCAAAATATTAGGAACGCCCAACTCGTCCGTCGAGATCATGACGAATCTTTCCATCCACAATTGTTAATACCGCACGACCTTTCAACTCTCGGCCCTCAAAGGGGGTATTTCTCCCCAAGCTTCGGAATTCAGACTTTCGAACTGTCCAATTTCTTTCCAAATCCACTACCGTCACATCGGCAATTGCACCCACAGCTAAACTTCCACGACCTAATCCAAAATAGCGTGAGGGGAAATCACTCATTCGCGCCACTACCTCCCGCAGGGGCATGAGCTTCGAGTGTACCAGCTCCGTTAAATAAATCCCAAGAGCTGTCTCCAATCCCACCACTCCGAAAGGTGCCTCATCAAACTCCACCTCCTTTTCATACGTGCAGTGAGGCGCATGATCCGTTGCTAAAAACCGAATCGTTCCATCTACCACGCCTCGTCGCAACTCCTCCACATCTGCCTGAGTTCGAAGAGGAGGATTCATTTTAAACGAAGTATCATACCCCTCCACACGGTCGTCCGTTAAAGTGAGATGATGAGGCGAGGCCTCCCCTTCGATGAGGATTCCCCTCTTTTTCGCCTCACGTAAAATTCGAACTGAACCCGCTGTGCTGATGTGCTGGCACACCACCCGCGCCCCCGTTAGCTCCGCCAAAAGAACATTCCTAGAAACAATCACCTCCTCCGCGATTCCGGGCCACGCAGGCAACCCAAGAATTCTTGACCACTTCCCCTCATTCATTACACCGCCGGCAGAAAGCGACTTGTCCTCACAGTGATCCAAGACGGGCAGGTCAAACATTCGCGCATACTCAAGTGCTCGCCTCATCAACTCCGCACTTTGGATGCAGTGGCCGTCATCCGTAATCGCGACAACCCCGGCTTGGCGTAACGACCCAATTGGAGCCAACTGCTCCCCTTTTTGTCCGATCGAAATTGTTCCCGTTGGAAAGACATTCGCCACTCCCGTTTCCCTTGCCCTCTGCTTCATCCATGCAATCGTGTTCGAGCCATCCGCGACAGGGGATGTGTTCGGCATTGCAATCACAGAAGTAAATCCTCCTGCCACCGCTGCCGCAGTTCCAGTTGCAATCGTTTCCTTGGCAGATTGACCTGGCTCCCTTAAGTGGACATGCGGATCAATAAGCCCAGGAGTTACCACCAGCCCATCCACCTTCACCACCACTGCGTCCTTAGTGGCTTTACCCTCGACAATCTTTCCATCTCGAATCAGAACATCCCCCTTCCCCTCCCTTTGGGTCGCGGGATCCACCACTAAGCCCCCTTGGAGAAGAATCTCGCTCACGACTCTCCTCCTAATCCTTTTCCACCCGAAACTAGATACAAGACCGCCATCCGCACCGCCAACCCGTTTGTGACTTGGTCCAAAATGACCGAGTGCTTTCCGTCCGCCAACTCACTCGCAATCTCAACCCCACGATGAATCGGCCCGGGATGCATCAAAAGCACATCCGGCTTACACCTCTTGAACCTTTCCATATTTAACCCGAAAAGATTCGTATACTCTCCCATCGATGGCACACGGGCTTGCACCTGCCTCTCATGTTGGATTCTGAGTAGGTTGACCACATCTGCCTCCTCTAAGGCTCCATCTAAATGATGCGCCACCTCCACCCCAAGTTCCGCAAATTCCTTTGGCAACAGGGTCGACGGCCCCACCAGCTTTACTTTGGCCCCCAACTTGGTGAGCGCCCATAAGTTCGAACGAGCTACGCGACTATGCACAATATCCCCCAAGATCAGCACCTTGACCCCCTCAATTTTCCCAAGCCTTTCCCGTATCGTAAAAGCATCCAACAACCCCTGAGTTGGATGCTCATGAGAGCCATCCCCCGCATTGATGACGGATGCCTTGAGTCGTTGTGCTAAAAAGTGCGCCGCTCCAGCCGAACGATGCCGAATCACAATAATTCCAGCCTGTAAGGCCTCCAAGTTCTTGGCTGTATCCTGTAGGGATTCCCCTTTTCGAATACTACTGGTCTCTTTATCCAGAGATACAACATCTGCGCTTAATCGAATTGCGGCCAATTCAAAAGAGATCCTTGTTCGCGTGCTGGGCTCGATAAACAGATTCACCACGGTTCGTCCTTGCAGGGATGGAACTTTCTTAATTGGCCTTCCCAAAATCTCCTTAAAGACTGTTGCCGTAGACAACACCTTACCGATCTCCTCCACATTCAACTCCCGCAAGGACAAAAGATCCTTTCTCTGCCACACCCCAGTCATGATTTCTCCTTTTCAATCACCACTGCATCTTCTCCATCAAACTCTGCCAACCGCACGCGGACTCTTTCTTGAGGAGCTGTAGGCAAATTCTTTCCCACAAAATCCGGCCGGATCGGCAATTCCCGATGCCCCCGATCCACCAAAACTGCAAGTTGAATAATCTTAGGCCGACCTAAATCACACAATGCATCCAAGGCGGCTCGTATTGTTCTCCCTGTATACAATACATCATCCACCAGAATCACCGTCTGGTCTTTCAGATCAAAAAGCACCTCCGTCCCCTTGGGAACAGGCATATTGTTGGCCAGATCATCTCGGTGAAAACTGATATCCAGCGAACCCACCGGCAAAGTCCTCCCACCCTCAATCTGCTTAAACTCGCTCGCCAGCCGGTGAGCCAACGGGACTCCCCGTGTTTGGATTCCAACTAAAACAATATTTCCTTGAGGGTGACGTTCCGCAAACTCATGCGCCATCCGCCGAACAGCCCGGCGTACAGTTTCCCCATCCATCAACTGTTTTCCTACCATATTCGCCTCCTTGAGGAACTCACAGGTTCCCGTTAAAGGACGCGTCGTGCGTCAACTAAACTGTTAGCAAATCTCTTTTTCCTTCGCGAGCTCTTTTTCCCGATTCGCCCTCCAAGCAACCCTATGCTTCACGATCCAATCCAGTAGCCCTTTTTCAAAACCCACATCGTGTCCAGCCTGTTCGCTCAGGTGCCATTTATGTTTTAAAATCTCCTCCCGCTCCAACAAAAACTCACGATACAAAGCGGAATTCTTAAAGACCGACTTAGGATCGAGCGAGAAGTGTGAGGCCTCTTTGACGTCCACGTTTACAATTTGGTCCCTTTAGGATATTTCGCAAGTGTGAATCTTTTATGACGAAAATTATAAATCGCTTAATGTTAGTTGCTTGGAAATAGTATTTTTGACACCTGACTGCCAAATTGAGAAAAAACTTTGCCTGAGGCAGAGTTGGGTCTCTCCAAAACAACAGGTTTTCCATGATCTCCGCACTCTCTTGCCTCTGGATCGAGCGGGATTTCGCCTAAAAACGGAACCTCCTGCCGCTCGGCCTCCTTTTTTCCGCCCCCCGTTCCAAAAATCTCATGTTTTTGCGTCGTTCCAGGGACAACAAAGTAACTCATGTTCTCTACCACACCCAGAATCCTCACGTTGACTTTTCGAAACATCGCAATTGCCTTTCGAGCATCCACTAGTGCGACCTCCTGTGGTGTCGTCACAATAAGCGCCCCATCCAATGCCACTGTCTGAACGATGGTAAGCTGGATATCTCCCGTTCCAGGCGGGAGATCTAAAACAAGCACATCCAGATCACCCCATGCAACCTGTCTTAAAAACTGCTGGGTAAACCGTGTCACCATCGGTCCCCGTAAGGCCGCAGGGCTATCATCCCCTAGCAACATTCCCATACTCATCAACTTCACCCCATGACACTCCGCAGGCACAAGTCTCTCCGTCCCCTCCTCCACTCTCACTCCCTCTCGGCAACCCAACATCAACGCCTGACTCGGTCCGTACAAATCACAATCACAAAGCCCAACCTTCAACCCGCTTTGTGCCAACCGCACCGCTAAATTCGCCGCCACTGTTGACTTCCCCACGCCACCCTTCCCACTGGCAACAGCCACGATCTTTTTTACCCCCTCAATTCCTTGTGCCCCTGTGGCGGCAGTTGCCTGCGGAGGCGCAACCTCCGTCTCAATCTTCACGCTCTTGACGGGTCCATAGCCCTTAAACGCATCCCGAATCTCTTTTCCAATCTTTTCAGGCACCGCAGGATCTGGGGTGGTAATCTTAAGCTTAAGCTTTAATTCCGTTCCCTCCAGAGCCATGTCTTGAACCAAACCAAACGAGATAATATCCCGACTAAACCCAGGGTACTTCACCCCACGCAACCTCGTTACCACCTCTTCTTGCCACTCGTTTCCACTCATACAAATATCTTGGCACCCTTTGCTTGCTCACTCCAGCTTTCGAAGCGAGCACGAGTCCAGCCCATTCAGAAAATCTATTTTAGGAAGGAAGAGCTGAAGTAAGACGCTGAACAGCCTCTTTCACGAGGTCGACAGCCATAGAAATTTTTTCAGGATCCATCTCTGTACCTAAAGTAAAAAGAATTAACGCCCGCGCCTCCTCCGGCTTCGCCCCGATCGCCCTCATGGCCGGAGGAATCCTCATCTCCCTTGTCACGCAACCACTCCCTCCCCTCGCAGCAAGACCCACACGATCCAACACCAACGCCAAGGACTCCGCCTCCAACCCAGCAAAACTAAACGCCAAGTGCGCAGGGCTTCTGGAATCACCCACCTCAGGCCCATGGAGCCGTGCGAACGATATTTTTTTTCTAATTCCATCCGCCAGAACTTTTTGAGCCTTTCTCGTACTATTTCTAAATTTTTGTCCGCTCTTTACCCACTCTTCCGCTGCCACCCCAAAACCCACGATCGCCGGAAGATTTTCGGTTCCTGCCCGCCGATCCCCCTCCTGCCTGCCCCCCTCCATCCAAGGCGTCCAAGGCGTTCCACTCCGTATCCAAAGTGCTCCCGTCCCCTTGGGGCCTCCTAACCGGTGCCCAGACAGTGCCACCAGATCTGCCCCCAACTTCTCTACATCCAGCGAAACCCATCCAGCCCCATGAGTGCCATCCACAAAAAGCCTCGCGCCCACCCGATCGGCAAACTGTTTCGCTTCACCAAGATTTTGAAGTGTCCCCAAATCGTGATGCGCCAGATGCACACAAACCAAAGCCGCCCCGGGCTCGATCTTCACCTCATCCCACTTCAATCGCCCCTTTGAATCCACCTTCACCCGTCTGACTTGAAACCCACTCTCTCCCAACCTCCGCACTGCACTTTCCACCGCAGGATGCTCTATCTCGCTCACATAAATCGTTCCTTGGCCCACCGACGCCCCCCAACCACGAATTGCCGACTGCACAGACTCTGTTCCCCCTGAGGTAAAGATCACATCCTCAAAACTTTTCGCACCTATAAAATCTGCCACCCGCTTTCGAGCAATCTCCAACTGTTCCCTCGCCTCTCTTCCCTCTCGATGCCCTCCCGTAGGTGACGCCTGAATCTCGACCAGAAACCTCAACAACTCCTTTTGTACCTTCGGTAAAAGCCAACCCCCTGCCGCATGATCCAAGTAGATCCGCTCCTGGCTCATCACCCCGCCCTGCCAAACTTCTTCTCCAACTCCCCCTTACTCAGCAAAATCATCGTCGGCCTACCATGCGGGCACGTATACGGAAGCTCACACGCCAACAGGTCCGCGAGAAGACGCACCGCCTCTGCCTCATTCAACCGATCATTTGCTTTAATCGCATGTCGACAAACCGTTTTCGCGATCACTTCCTCACTTAACTTTCGATCTTTCCGAGTCCCCGCCCCACCCGTTTCCAAATCCGCCACCACCCCACGCACAAAATCCTCTACTGCCAACGTCTTGATTCGCGGTGGCAAAGCATCCACGAGAAAAGAGTTTCCGCCCATCGAGGAAATCCCCAGCCCAACTCGACCCAACTCCTCTAACTGTTGGTTTAAAAACTGAGCCTGCACAGGAGGAAACTCAACCGTCACGGGATACAACAACCTTTGACCCGAAACCTCCTCCTGCGCCACCTGCTTCAGAAGTTGCTCAAATAAAATCCGCTCATGCGCTGCATGCTGATCGATCAAAACCGCACCCCCATCCTTTTCTGCCACTACATACAAATGGTCGATCACCCCCACATATCGCCAACCTGCGGGGATCCCATGTTTTGTCGCCACCTCTATCCCTAACGACCTCTCCACCGCACCTCCAGAAGCCAGAGTTGCAGATAAAAGAGGCGAAGGCTGAGTCCAGGTCGAATGAGTCGACGACAGACTTGGAAAACTTGCGCTATGGATCGCCGGCAAAGGCAAAGGTCCGACCGATCCACCTCGCAAAACCTCCGCCACCGCCCCACTCACAAATCGCCGTACATCCCCGTCCTGTCGAAACCGGACTTCCCTCTTCGCTGGATGAACATTCACATCCACTCCCGCAGGATCCACTTCAAGAAAAAGCACCGCCACAGGGAAACGCCCCCTCATCAACGCATTGTGGTACCCCTCCAGCAAGGCCGCGTTCAGGGTCATGTTCTGCACGGGCCTGCCATTCACAAAAAGAATCTGCTCCGCCCGAGTCGCCCGACTCACCCCAGGTCTGCCGATATATCCCTTCAAACTCATCCCCCCATCCTCAACATCCAGCGGTAACACAGATCCCCGCCACTCTTTTCCGAAAACCGCCATCAACCTCTCTTCCAGCCCAACCCTCGCCGTATCCTGCCAAAATACCGCACCATCCCGCCTCAACACCCAACTCACATCCGGCCGCGCCAACGCCGTCAACCGGATCCCCTGCTCGATGTGACCCCACTCCGTCTCCTCCGTACGCAGGAATTTTCGTCTTCCAGGGACATGTGAAAAAAGCTGTCGCACCTCGATGCTCGTTCCCGTCGGACAACCCGTTTGGCCAGCTCGAATCACTTTGCCACCGTCAATCACCACCTCAGTACCCTCAGTAGCCTCCGCTTCACGAGTCTTCAACGTAAACCGGCTCACCGACGCGATACTCGGAAGAGCCTCCCCACGAAACCCAAAGGTTCGAATTCCTAGTAAATCAGATGCTTCCCGAATCTTACTCGTGGCATGGCGCTCCAATGCCAAAAGTGCATCTTCAGGCCCCATTCCATGGCCATCATCCGTTACCCGAATCAAAGACCTCCCCCCCCTCTCCACACTGATCTCCACTTTCTTTGCTCCGGCATCCAGAGAATTTTCCACGAGCTCCTTCACCACCGAGGCAGGCCTCTCCACCACCTCCCCTGCCGCAATTCGGTTGGCGACCACTTCCGCCAAAAGGCGGATTCTCTGACTCATACTTTTCTCCTCCTACAGAGCGGGCCGAACTCCCAAATGCACAGACAACCGCTCCAACTCCTCGGGCGAAGTATAAGGCAATTCAATGTGCCCCTTGCCCGCGCTGCCCACAATTTTTGCCCGCGTGCCTGTTGCCCTTTGTAACTTTATCTCCAGATCCCTCCAATCCGCCGACTGCAAACCTCGTCCCTTTTTTCTTCCCCGAGTTCCATTCGTCTGCCGCCTTACTAAGGCCTCGGCCTGCCGAACGCTTAATCCTCGTTTCACCACCTCCCGTCCAATCGCGGTCTGTGCTGCGACCTCTCCTAAACCTAGAATGGCTTTTGCGTGGCCCACCGATAACTGCTTCGAGCGTAATAGGTCTCGCACCTCCTGCGGAAGGGATCGCAATCTCAGGGAATTGGCGACCGTGGCTCGGTTTTTTCCCACTCGTTCCGCCACTTCCTCCTGTTTTAACCCAAACGTCTCAATCAGTGTCGCATATCCGTCCGCCTCCTCCACAGGATCCAACTCCGCGCGTTGGAGATTCTCAATTAAGGCCAGCTCCAAAACCTGCTGATCCGTCGCCTCTCGAACGATAACTGGAACTTTCGGTAAATTGAGTTTTTTTGCTGCACGCCAACGTCGTTCTCCCGCAATCAGCTCATACCCAATCCCTTTGGGAGATCGGCGCACAATCAGAGGCTGAAAAATTCCGCGTGCCCGAATGGAATCTATAAGCTCGGTCAAGTTTTCCTCTGCAAAAACGCGTCGGGGCTGGAATGGACTTGGCAGGACGTCGACAACGGATAACTGAAGAATTTTCTCACCATCCTCGCTTCTGGGTACAGGCGAACTGAGTGGAGTCGTTCCCGGTGAAACTGCAGAGGTTCCACCTAAAAGAGCCCCCAAACCCCTGCCTAAAGGTGACTTTGCCATTCTTGCCACGCTAAAGTTAGGGGTAGCCTCGTCAACTCCACCTCAGCGACGTCACGAATAACGTGGGAAAGAAAACAGAAGATATTTAAGAGCGTGATTGGTACATGCGGCGGACCAATCCAAGAGCCCACAAGAAGGCTCCTCCACCCAAAAACAGACTTCGGGAGGACGGCTCGGGAACTAGAACCGCTCCGATCTCCTGCACAGAGCCCGCATATGACGAGATTCGAATAAAATAACTGTCATCCGAATCTTTCGAGTTGAACTGGGTGCTTGCCAATGAGTAGCCGCTGTTTTGGACATATGCGCCCAGCCCAACCAGATACCACTCGCTTCCGATCTGCCGAAAAAGAGCACTTCCGGAATCATAGATTGTCAAAGCCGCTTCGTTGATGCCCGCATTGCTGTTGAACTGGGTCCGCAACAGATCGGAGGTGTATCCCCCCACCTGAACCCCGGCAATCGTTCCATCCACAAGGTTGGTTCCCCACCTTTTCAACGCCGTTGAGCTATCGCCCCACGTAACCGGACTCGAACTTAAGAGCGAACTGCTAGCCCGCCCTACCCCATACCCAACCAAATAAGAATTCCCTGTATCTCCCGAAGGATTGGTATTCAACCGAACCCCGTTCAGTCCGGGATCCGATGCTAAACGCACCAGCTTCATATCGGCTGTTCCGATTGATATTGGAATGGAGGAGTCGAGTTGGTAATCCAAAAATCCCACTTTCACGCTAGTTAAAGGCCCCACATGGCCCGCTGTCAGCACATAACGATTCCCCAAGTAAACTCCAGTGCCGATGGGACCCGAATCACTTCGCATCTGAACCACATTCTCCCAAGGAAGACCGTTTCCCGGATTCGTTAAATTCGCATCATTTCCTTGGCTAAAAAAAACAATAGCGCTCGCACGCTCAATTGGAGCAACCAGAAAAATAGCTCCTAGAAGACAGTGAAACCAACGCATGAAACTATTCTAACTCTGGAGATGGAAATTTCAACCCTCAGCTCCCCTTCCACCCTCCGCCTCCTCGATTTGTTGTCTTTAGCTATCTCTTGCCTGCCTTGTAACCAAAGAGTCTTCGCCTCTGAATCAATTGAGCAACTTGAGGGGGCACATTCTCTTGCCACCCAGACTTTCCATTTCGAATATTGCGCAAAATCTCGGAACTAGCACAAGACGGGAGATCTTTCTCGCCTCCCGCTAAATCTACAATTTTCCCCTGATGAATGAGAAAGTAGTACAGGTCTCGCGAGGCCCTTGGGATCGTCAAGGTGTGTCCCGTCACATACTTACCTGTTACCCCATCATACCCCGGGTGCACAAACAGCTTTACCCCATGGAGAAAGAGCCGCCCCATCCCTTCTAAAATTCCTCCAGGCAAATCGCTATAGAATTCAGGCTCTAATATTTTGCTTAACAGAGGAACCCCAAGGACAAAACCGACTGAACCTTTCGTTCTCTGCGTCAAATAGTGTGCCAATCTGTGAAAACGAAAGATTCCTGTAACGAGAACCGTTCTCTTCAAGGCCCCAAGACAATCCACTCGATCCAAAAAGTCCTCCGCTCCGGCTTTGCGGTGCCTCACAAGATTTCGCATCGTGATCTCACATACCTCCACAATCTCTTTTCCCGCATTCGCGGGATCTTTCCGAAAAAGGGCGGATGCTTTGTTCATCATCGTGAGGTGAAAATTGGTAATCGGTCGATAGTGTCCACGAAGAAGGAGAATTGATTTTCCATAGAAACAATCCTCCGCCTCAAGATTGGTCCCCGAAGCTGAAAAAAGAGCCACCGGGGTAAGCTGCTGATGAACCATTTTCAAGCTCATCAAGCGATTGTCTACGTTGGAGAACATAGAGCCCCGAAAATCGATCATATCCACTTCGACCCGGCCGGGACGAATTCCGTCCATAAGATGAACCAAAATCTGCTCTGGCTTTTTCCAATGACAAAATGCCGCATGAATTAAGTTCACCCCCAAGACTCCCAACACCTCCATTTGCTCTGCGTTGGTGTCATCCTTAAGCCGAACATGAAGGACAATGTTTCCTGGTGTTGCGTTGGGCTCAGTCTGAAACCGAACCCCCATCCAACCCTTGCCGTCTCCTGTAAATTTATGACTCCGAGCCGCCACAGTGTTGGCAAAGACAAAAAACCGAGAAGAATTCCCCCGCTCCTGTCCTAATCTCTCTAAAAGAAGGCGGTACTCATGATCCAACATCTCCCAAAGCCGTTCCCGCGAAACAAAGCGATGAGCCGTTCCATAAATCGCGTTACTGAAAGTCATATCATAGGCCGACATGCTTTTCGCCACCGTCCCGGCCGCACCTCCCGCCTGAAAAAACCAGCGTGCTACCTCTTGCCCTGCCCCAATCTCGGCAAACGTACCGTAATACTTGCCCGAAAAATTGATCTCCTTGGCTTTTTCGTCCGTCGTTTGCTGATGAGCAATTCTTTTCATGCTCGTGCTCGGCTTACCCAAGGGTTACTGCGAACAGAAAATCGCCACAGAAAGTGCGCGGCCTGGCCCGCATAAGAAACTCCCACCCGTCGTCCCGCTTGTATTTTTGTTTTGGGGTACCGCACCCCGTCATCTTCGATCCGAATTGATCCGGAAACAAGATCACATCGATCCGCATCAGACTTAATTCCCATTGCCTCGGTCAGCGACCCAGGCCCAGCAGAAAGTCGAAAATCATCTGCAGAAACACCCCGTCTGCGCGCCATCCTCTCCAACCCCTCCATCGGCTCTACCCCTCGAATAAGAACCGCCGCAGGCCAGCCCGTAGGGCCAGTCACCACATTGAACATTCGATGAATCCCATAGCACAAGTACACGTAAGCCGTTCCAGGAGCTCCAAACATCGATTCGTTGCGTCTTGTTCTGCCCCGCCAAGCGTGGGAAGCCCGATCCAGCGTGCCTCCATACGCCTCCGTCTCGACAATTCTGGCTCGGCAGCACCCCCCCTTGTGTCGAACCCAAAGTACTTTCCCTAATAATGCTTTTGCTACACAAACAGGATTCTTTTTTGAGTAAAAGGCTTTAGGAAGAGTCCGTCTCACGCGCTTCGAGGCCCGAAAAGTGCGGTTCCAATCCGTACGATCGTCGCGCCCTCCGCGATCGCAACAGGAAAATCGTGACTCATACCCATCGATAACTCGGGCAAATGCACCTCGTGGGTTTCTTGGAGACGATCCCGAATCTCCCTTAGTTTCGAAAAGAACGGACGCGCCATCTCCGGATCTTCACGGAACGGTGGAATCGCCATCAATCCAATCACCTCCAAACGGGAGTGGCCTTGAATCGATTTCAATAAGTCCCCCACCCCTTCTGGTGAACACCCATGCTTGGCCGCCTCTTCCCCCACATTTACTTCCACCATGATACGCATCTTTTTTCCCGCCAACTCCAACCTTTTTTGCAGCTCCGTAGCCAACTCAAGGCGATCCACTGACTCTATCACATCGAAGCACTCGACCGCATCTTTCGCCTTGTTGGTTTGTAGACCACCAATGAAGTGCCACTCCCCACCCACGGGCATTTCTGGAATCTTCACTTTTGCCTCTTGAACCCGATTCTCCCCAAAAAGCCGATGTCCTAAACGCCAGATCACACGTATCTTCTCTGCCTCCATCTTCTTACTCACCGCCAACATGCGGACGGTCGCGGGATCCCTGCCAACTTTTTCGGCCGATAAAGCGATCTGCTTCTGGATCGAGTGATAGTTTTCCTCAAGATGGTCGCTCATGATTAGCTAGGCTTGGTTTGCATTATGAATAAGGCTGGATAATAATACTGATCTTATGCAAGTAGAGTCTTTTCGAGTGTTCCGGGATCTTGTCGAGACTCGCTCCTTTAGCCGTTCGGCCAGCCTCAATGGCATTACCCAATCTGCCGTAAGTCAGCAACTGCGCTCCATTGAAGTCCGCTTTCGTGTTCCTCTTCTCGAGCGCACCAGCAAACAGTTTGCCCTGACCCGTGAAGGCCAGCTTCTTTATGAGGCCAGCCGCGAAATCATTTCCTACTACCAACGCTTTCAACATCAGCTGGAGGAGATGCGAAACATCATCTCAGGAACCATCCGATTGGTCGCCGTTCCCAGCTTGGGTCTTCATGAACTTCCCCCTTACATCAAAGATTTTCTCAAAGCGTTTCCCCAAGTCAAAATCCAGGTCGATTACCGCCGCTCCAACGAAGTCTACGAATCGGTTGCCGCAGGGGATGCCGACGTCGGCTTTGTCGCATTTCCATCCCCCCGAAAAGGCCTCAAAGTAGAGACATTTAAGAAGGATACCCTCCACATCATTTGTGCCCCTGGACATCCCCTTCTCAAAAAAGGTCCGATCAATCTGCCAGACCTTACCCAAAGTAAAATCATATCACTCGCTCCCGAAATGCCGACCCGGCAAGGGCTAGACCGGATCCTTGCCGCACGGGGTCTCAAATTCCAACCCATGATGGAATTCGATAATGTCGAAACATTGAAACAAGCGGTCGAAATTAATGCGGGAATAGCCTTTCTTCCCACCTCCGCGATCAGCAGCGAATTGGCAAAAGGATCTCTGGCAATTCTACCTCACCAAGGGCCTGAAATTATTCGTCCATTGGGAATCGTTTCTCGCTCCAGCCGGATGGTCTCTCCTGCTGTGAAGCGATTCCTCAAGGCCCTTAAAGTTCCACGGGAAAGCACACCCAATTCCTCTTTGAAGGCCCCCACCCTTGCGCCCCATGAATAATCCCACTACCGCACCAACCCACACCCCTCAGGCCCGCGCTTTTGAAACGATGCGCACACAAGGCTTGCGACTTACATTGCAGCGTAAAACCATCACCGAGGTTGCTTTCGCCAATCGAGAACACTTCACGGCTGAATCCCTTCTCGCAAAGTCCCGCAGAAAAGATCGCAAGGTTTCCCGGGCGACTGTATACCGCACCCTCTCATTTCTCGTCCGCGCAGGACTTCTACGCCAAGTCGGCATCGGTCAATCTACCCCGCTGTACGATCCTAATTTTGCCGATCACCCCCGCCATGGCCACTTTGTCTGTGTGGATTGCCATAAGATTGTCGAGTTTCACGACCACTGCTTGGACGTGCGGGAATCGATCGTGACAAAAGATCACGGCTTCAGCCCGAAACGAGTGAATTTACAAATTGAGGCCACTTGCGATGCCCTTCGAGACAAGGGTGTCTGCCCTCGAAGTAGTCGGCCCGTAAAAACAATTTCTAAAAAATAATTTTAAGACCCCCATACCAGTTCCTTGGCATGGCGGGATCAATTCCATCTCCCCGAATTCGGGAATAGTACTGTTTATTAAAAAGGTTGTTTACGCCTGCTATGAGGCTGACGTACTCATTCCACAACTTTACCTCCAACGTCAGGTCCCAAACATTGTAGGCAGGGATAAATCGGGAGTCTGACCCTGCCAGGTTATTATCGCTGGCATAACTATGCCCGACATACGTTCCAAGAAATGAGGCCTTCACCTTGGATTGCCAATCATACACAAGCCCCGTTTTGTATACGTAGTTCGATAAGTACTGCGGGGTTTTCCCATCGTTGGGTCCATTGATAAAGTTCCCGTTTTGCAAAGTTAAAGCCGTGTAAAAGAAAAGAGCCCCATACTCTTTTGACCAACCGACTGTCTTTCCATCCTGCAAATTCCCCCAACCCATCTGCTGGTGAGCAATGCCATCAGCGATTCCCACTAGATCCACCTGAAAAAGCAGATCCCAACCGTACACCCGAGAACGACCCGAGTTACTGACCGTATTGACCCCACCCACTGCGGTCTCACCAATCTGGTTCGAATAGTCGACACAGAATCCACTCGTATCGAAGGTCAGCCACTCCGTCGGAGTCCCCCGGCAACCCGCCTCATAGTTCCAAACTGTGCCCTCCTGCAAATTCCCGGAGACTCGCAAATTCGGGCCTGTGGGAACGGCTTGGGCGAAAGTCGGAGGCCGGTACGCCTCCGAAACGTTCGCATACATCGCCATCTCCTGGGGCAACGCATACTCCAGACCCAATCCGATCAGCGGCACGAAGTTATTTTGCGTCTGACTTCCAATCGGTTGGCCTGCTGCAAATTTCGACTGATTGATCGTCTCATCCACCGACTGCCATATGTTTTCCATCCGGAACCCAGGAACGACCGAAAGATCCCCCACGGTAAACTTGTTCTCCACAAAGAAGGGTGCGTACCAAACAGACCGATCACTCTGATTACGGATCTGACCCGTGTTGGAGGTGGGAGTCAGCCCCTGCTTGTCGGTTCTTGGGGAGGTCGTGTTATAGACCATAAAACCCGCGGTCAGCGTCTGAGACTCGCCCCCCAGATCCCAATCCCACCGCCACCGAGGCTCCATTCCCCAAGTATAAAACTGCTGAGTCTCAATCTGGGTGGTTTGCAAAATAGGAAGTGTTCCGAAACCACCCCCTTCTTGTCTCCGACTCCATCGACGATAGTAGTCAAACCACACACGATACGAAAAAAAGAGGTCCTCCTCGAATTCCGACTCATGAATGGCGGAAACTGCATACCGGCTCAGCTCAAACTGGTCGTTAAAACGAGAGGTAGCATTCCGATTGACGTTGTAATTTACGGGAGTTCGAGCCGTATCATTGTTCAACCGCATCCCTCCCGGCTCTCCATGACACTCCTCATAGCCGTTTAACTTAAAATACCAGCGATGCTTTGTCTCCCCATCGAGAGCCAAAGTTAAATTCCCATTGTTCAGATCGTACTGGCTATTGGCATCCCGAAATCCTTGCGATTGGCGGTGATTAAACCACCCATAATAGCCGACCTGATCCACGGTACCTCCTACGGAATTGAAGCTAGAGATATAATCGAAACTTCCCCCGAGCGTCACCGACTCTACCGTAAATTTTTTATCCATGGGAGGTTTTCGCATCACAAAGTTTATCGCTCCTGCAGGTTGCGGTCCGTACATGAGAGCTGCGCCACCTCGAATAAACTCCATTGTCTCCATCGGATAGGTTGGTGGTAGGTAATACGCCTCAGGATACCCAATCATGTCTGCTTGAATGGGTATTCCATCCTCCAAAACCTGAAAACTTTGTAATCTGTGAGGATCAAATCCCCGGTATGCGAAACTAGGGAGTGGCGTGCTCTCGTCTGGCACGACTAGACCAGGGGTGGTTGCGGTCAGCTGCCTCCAATTATCATCTTTCATCTCGGGCAGGTAGTGGGCATCGATATTGGAGGTGCGTTTTCCCGCGTTGATACGGGTGCCCTCTACATTGGGCAGGAACGGTAATCGAGTCTGTACGTCATAGTCCGCCTCAACTTCCACCTGCTCCAAGCGCACAACCTCATCACCCGCCCGCTTGCCCAACGCCCCCTCCTCAACCGTGTTCGTTAAAGAGAGGGTTTGAGCTTCCAAACGAATCCCACAACTGAACAGGACAATGCAAAACAGCAGATATTTCAGAAAAACCAAACCCATGAGCCCTTAAAGATACTGAGACGCAATCTCATGTTCAATATATTTATTGAGACTGTGTCTCATTTTTTTCGTGACGATGAAACTTCCGTGCCGTATTTTTTTTCTCATGTTAAGTGGCATGTCGTTCATGGATTTTATGGTTCGAGGAGGAGCTCTAATGTGGGTTCTCCTTGCGTTCTCGTTCGTCGCGTTAGCGGTAACTATTGAGAGGACCCTGACCTACATCTACTACGGATTCTCTCCGGATCGATGGCTCCAATCCCTGCTGCAGACCATACGTACCTCCGGTTCTGCCGCCGCCCTTTCCCTAGCCGTTGCCTGTCATCATCCCGTCGCTAGGGTTGTCCAAACGTATCTCGAGGAATTGAACCGCCCCACCAAAGTTCGCCAAGACAATCTACGTCGGACTGGATCACTTGCCCTGGAGGCGGTTGAAAAAAACCTTCGAATTCTTGCCGCTCTCGCCCATCTATCTCCGTTGGTGGGACTCCTAGGGACCGTGCAGGGCATGGTGGTGGCTTTTTCAAAGATTGAATCAATTCAGGGGACGGTAAAACCCTCCGACTTGGCAGGCGGAATCTGGGAGGCCCTTCTCACAACAGTCTTTGGCTTGGTGGTCGCAATCCCCTGCATGGCTCTGTACCACGCATTTGAAGGTCATGCGGATAAAATCGCACGCCGAATGGAAATGGCTGTCACGTCCCTAGATGATCTTTTGAGTCCGTCCTCCCCCTCCACTGTCACCACCAAGCCCCGCCAACGCGCCCAAGAAGAAGAGTTTTCTGCCATCCAGTAACCCCATGTTTACTCGACCCAAACGTCTCACCACCTCGATTGATATGGCCCCCCTGATCGATGTCGTATTTCTCCTGCTGATCTTCTTTATGCTCACATCCTCCTTCACTCTACCCTCCCTCCAGGTCAAGCTTCCCACAGCGCATGGGCAATCGGACACATCCCCCAAGGTCATCCTTGTGTCGGTCGATTCAAAAGGATCGATCACTCTCCAAGGCTCTCCCGTTTCTCTCTCCCAGTTCGATCAGAAACTCCGCGCCCTATCCCAAGGTCAAGTAGATCGAAAGATCCATTTTCGCGGAGATCAAAGCATGAACTACGGCCTTTTTGTCGATTTGATGGATCGAGCCAAGCAGATCGGGATCGTTCAATTTAACCTCGTCCACGATCCCAAAAAATAGCTCATGACCCTCTTTTACCCCGCCCCCAGCGATAAACTTTTTCTCCTTCTCGGGTTCACTGCCTCGCTGGCTCTGCATGCGACCCTCTTTTTCTCGCGACCCTCCATCGCCACAACCCAAGATTTTGCAGTTCAACCTTCCGATTTCTCGGTCGAAATTACAATGATTGAAACCTCCGCAGGCCAGCCTGAAATAGTTGAGGAGCCTGTTCTAACTACCCCCCTTCCGACCTCCGATACCGTCGATACTGCACCCAATCCATCTTCTCTTGCCCCTACCCTACCCACACCCGACCCTTCACCCCGCCTACTTCCCACTCCCTCCCCATCTCAACTCCCGCCGTCGCCTGCCAGTTCGACTGTCCTCGCCCGCCCAAACCCATCCCAAAATTCCGCACCTATCTATCCCGACGTAGCCAGAAAAAAGGGTTGGGAAGGTTCGGTTCTTCTACGCGCTCAAATCACCACTCAAGGTCTCGTCGAATCACTTACCCTGCTGAAAAGCTCAGGCTACGAGATCTTAGACCAATCTGCGACCAGTGCCGTACGCCACTGGCGCTTCCATCCCCAACAGGTCAATCGACAGCCCACGCCCTCCACCGTCGAAATACCCGTCAAATTTTCACTCAAACGCTGACCAATCTGACCTTGGCTATATGCCCGGACGCGCGTAGGTTGCTTGGCTGCATATGAAAGTTTCACTCGAAAACATGGGCGGTTGCCGCCGCCGCCTCAAAGGCGAAATCCCTGCCGATCAGGTCCGCCTAACGGAAGAAAAGGTCACTCTCTCCTTCCAAAAATCAGCCAAACTTCCAGGATTTCGCCCAGGCCATGCCCCGCTCGAAATGGTGCGTCGCCGCTACGCCCCCGATATTCAAAATGAGCTCAAAGATAGCCTCCTGCGAGAAGGTCTTCGTCACGCGGTTGAAAAAGAGAAGCTTCATCTTGTAGACGATCCCGCTGTTGAGGAGGCGAATTTCGAAAAGGACAAGAAGTTCAAATTTATCCTGCGCGTGGATCTGGCTCCTGAATTCAAAGTCCCCGCCGCAAAAGGGCTCAAGATTCCAAAGAAAAATCCTGAACCTGTCACGGATGCGGATATTCAATCTGCCCTCACCAGATTGGCTGAGCCTATGGCTCACTTTCATACCCTCGAACCTCGTCCGGCCAAAGAGGGTGACTACGCCGTCCTCGACTTCGAAGGAACCTGTGGGGGCAAAAAGATTCTCGAAATAGACCCCAAAGCAGGTCAAGTAGGCGAAGCAAAAAAGCTTTGGGTTCTACTTAAGCCCGACGCCTTCCTACCAGGATTTGTGCCAGCCCTCTTTGGAATGAAGCCAGGTGAAACTCGGAAAGTAGAAGTCAAATTCCCTGCCGATTTCCCCCATGCCGCCCTCCAGAAACAGACAGGCACCTATCAGGTGACTCTTGTGGAGTTGAAAGAGCGACATGTTCCGGATGTGGATGACGCCTTCTGCCAAGAAAACTATAAAATGCCCAAAGCGGAACTCGAATCGAGAATTCGTGAAGATCTGACCGCTTCACGAAACTCCGCCCATCGCAATGAGGAAAGCCACGCGGTGACCCAAGCCCTACTTTCCTCGACCAAGATGGATGTTCCCGAACCCCTCCTCGAAGACGAACGCCGCCGTCTTGTGGCCCGCCTCGTGGAGGAAAACCAGCGCCGGGGTGTCTCCAACGAGGAGTTGATCAAACACAAAGACGATATCCTTAAAACAGCAGGCCAAAATGCGGAGGAGAACGTTAAGCTTAGCTTTCTACTACGTAAAATTGCAGAGTCCGAAGGCCTGAAAGTTGAGGAACAGGAAGTCGTTCAAGAAATTGCGATTCTTGCCGCACAATCGGGTCAAGACGCCCGCCTCTTTGCCAAGCGACTTCAAAAATCGAACGTCTTACCCTCACTTGCTGACACTCTTTTGCGCAGAAAAACCGTTGATTTTCTTTTGCAACACGCCGTTCGCGGGTAAATTCCATACATGAGCATGGATCCGAAAGCAGACTACTTTGTCCCTAGCGTCATTGAACAGACAGGGCGTGGAGAGCGCGCCTACGATATCTACTCCCGCCTCCTCAAAGATCGGATTATATTCATTGGCACGGCTATTGATGACAGCATGGCCAACTCGATCATCGCCCAACTCCTCTTCCTGCAAATGGAGGACCCAAAAAAAGACGTCAGCATCTATGTTCATTCCCCAGGCGGTTACGTCACCGCGGGTTTGGCCATTTACGACACGATGCAGTACATCAGCTGCGAGGTGAACACCTACTGCATCGGACAAGCCGCCAGCATGGGAGCCGTCCTCCTCGCTGCCGGAACAAAAGGAAAACGCTACTGCTTACCCAACGCTCGGATCATGATTCACCAGCCTTTGGGCGGAGCCCAAGGCCAAGCCACCGACATCAGCATTCAGGCCCAGGAAATCCTTCGCGCAAAGAAGCGTCTGAATGAAATCCTTGCCCACCACACGGGCCAGACCTTTGAAACGGTGGAAAAAGACACCGACCGGGATCGCTTTATGTCCGCCGAGGACGCCAAGACATACGGCTTGGTCGATCATGTCGTCTCCTTCCGCAAAGAGGAATCAACGAAGAAGTAAAGTCGGTGCCCGATGGCCCGCCCCACTCACCTCACCCTCTGCTCCTTCTGCGGCAAAAGTCATGCAGAGGTTAAAAAACTTATCGCGGGGCCTGGGGTTTATATTTGTGATAACTGCATCACTCTCTGCACAAATATTCTGAACCGCGAAGCGGGAGACAGTCCCGTCGGAAAAGGAATCTTAAAGACCCTCCCGAAACCCCGTGAGATCCGCGAGGAACTGGATCGTCATGTGATCGGTCAGGATCGGGCCAAGCGCACTCTCGCCGTAGCAGTTCACAACCACTACAAACGCGTCCGTGCCCCCCAAACAGACACCCTTCCGACAGACCATGCGGACGTTGAACTAGAGAAAAGCAACATCCTCCTCATTGGACCGACAGGGTCGGGAAAAACCCTTCTCGCGCGCACTCTTGCACGGATTTTAGACGTCCCCTTCGCCATCGCCGATGCCACCTCTTTAACCGAGGCGGGATACGTGGGCGAAGACGTGGAAACCATCATTTTGCGACTTCTTCAAAATGCCGATTACGATGTAAAACGAGCCGAGCTAGGAATTGTCTATATCGATGAGATCGACAAGATCGGCCGAAAATCCGACAGCGCATCCATCACGCGCGATGTCTCGGGCGAAGGGGTCCAGCAAGGTCTACTAAAAATTCTTGAGGGAACAATTTGCCACGTCCCCCCACAAGGCGGACGCAAACATCCCCAAGCCGAACATATTCAGGTCAACACCCAGAATATTCTCTTCATTTGCGGTGGTGGCTTTGTCGGTCTTGAGGAGATCGTTCATAAAAGGATGGGAGGCCGTTCGCTGGGATTTGGATCAAGCCTGACAGCCAGCGCCCAGGTGTCAGAGGAGGGCCTTGGGCTACTCCGTTACACCGAGCCGGATGACCTGCTGCGCTTTGGAATGATTCCTGAGTTCATTGGTCGTTTACCTGTTTTGAGTCACTTAAACCCACTAACCGTGGATGAGCTAATCCTTGTTCTCACCGACCCAAAGAATTCTCTCACTCGCCAGTATGCCAAGCTTCTTGGGATGGAGGGGGTGAAGCTCAATTTCACACGCGACGCCCTCCGTTGCCTCGCTGAGTCGGCAATCAAAAAAGGCACGGGAGCTCGCGCTCTCCGCAGTCTACTTGAAGGTATGATGCTCGACCTTATGTATGAAATTCCCTCACGCAACGACGTGGAGGAGGTGATCATCAATCAGGCTGTGGCCGAGGGACACCGCCCTCCCCTCATCAAACGCAAAGAATCCCGCAAAGCCGCCTAGTTCGTTCATCGCAACGGACAATCCCGGATAAGCACCCCCCCAGAGCCCAGCTATTGGCTCCTTGGGGTTCCTGAGCAAAATGTTTTCTGAATTTCTTTAGAAGCTGTAGACCACTTCAGCCCCGGCGTAGTGGGCCGGACCGCTGCTGACTGAATCAATTGTACCATTACTGTTGTTTTCATCGAGGCCATAGACTGAATTCACACCCCAATCCAAGCGATATTCTGCACGGATGAGCAGGTTATCGATTACAGTGATGCCAGCGGTGATCGTATATTCCCACAGATCCATTCCAGATGTCTCTTGAGGCTGGAGACTTGTGCCGTCGGCAAGATTATAACCTTCCGTATTTCCGATTTTTCCGAAGTTGTTTCCATGGAAGTATTCCCCACGGCTCGACAAAGAAAACCAGTCATTGAACTGATATTTCGTGTAGGCCGCCGCAAGGCACCATGAAGTGTTGATTGCGCCGCTATTGCCTGCATTTGAGGTTCCGAGAGCGCTATCAAAGGCAAACAGGAGTTTATCTTTTGCAAACTTGGGCGACCAATTTCCCCAAGAATTGTAGATAAAGGTGTAGGCACTTCCCCGGCTACCATTATTTCCAGCGATGAAGCTTGTGTTCGAAGTCGAACTTACAGCCGTATCATTTTCGGAATTACTGCTGTACTGAAAGTTGTTGCTCCAGTTCGCATTGCCATCCGGTGCCGTTACATTCAAAGAGGCAATTAGTCCACAGCCGTCGCTATTTCCGCCCGTTGTAGTGTTGTTATCGGTGTCCGAACCGTTGATCACACCCAATTTACCGTCGAGGTAGTCGTCAAACTTGTAGGACGACAACACGCCGGTGTAGAAGATCGGTAATTGCTGCCAGACTAGGCTGTAGGTGATGTTCATGTTGGCAGGACGCTCGATCACTTCATATCCTAGGATCGAAACGAACCTGCCCACCTTGAAGTCCCAACCGTTACCCAACGGGGCACGAATGGCTGCATAAGCCTGCTCCAAAAACAGGGCGTTTGAATTCTGGTCATTGTTGAGCCCGTCTTGTCCGGTAGTACGGTTGGATAGGTAGTTTGCATCCTCACCGATCATCACATCGGCACGAAACCCAGCCTGAGCTTTGTTCTCCGAGGACAAAGCCCTTTCTAGGGCGATTTTGACCGCATAGAGGTTAAAGTCCCCTTTCGCGGCAGTGTCAGAGCCAATACGGCCTGCGACATTGCTCGTACCAGTCGATGAACCGGTAAAGTTATAGCTGTATCCGACATCAACATATCCGCTGAGTTTGATGTCCTTCTGGGCTGTCTCAACGAAGTTATTTTGAACCATCTTTTTGATATCTTGAGCGGAAGCTTCCTGGGAGTTGTCCGCGAGGGACAAGCTGGCCACGGCCACAAGCACGCCTAGAATGAGTGTAATACTCTTAATCATTTATCTACATATCCTGAATGTTTTGGCAGCTATTTGACAAACATACCCTTGTGCAAAATTTAATGTGATGGCGGATATTATTCCCTACTCAGTAATGTAAGGAGCCGACCTTTACCCGATTTTCTTCAACCCCTCCGCAAGTCGGCCCCACAACTCCTCCATCCCTTTCTCCGTCTCATCCCCCATGTGGGAAACGCGGAAATTGAGACCTTTCATCTTTCCGTATCCCCCGTCAAAAATCGCCCCGTGGGTTTCCTTCAACCACGCAATCCACTTGGCCACATCCACACCACGCGTGTTTTTGCCGCAGGTCAGGCTGAGCGACTCGTAACCCTTTTCCGGAAATACCTCGAATCCATTTGCCGCCAGCCACGCACGACCCCGCTCCGCATTTTTCCGATGGCGCTCATGCCTTTGGACGATTCCCTCTTTCGCAATCTCCGCCAACTTAACCTCCAACGCATAGAGATGGGAGATGGACGGCGTACATGGGGTCATGTTGCTTTCCGCCTGTTTTCGGAATTCAAGAAAATCGTAGTAGTAGCCCCGATCCTTTACCTTCTCCGCCCGCGCGTACGCCCGCTCGCTTACGGAAAAGAGGGATGCACCAGGAGGCAAGGCCAACGCTTTCTGCGTTCCACACAACATCACGTCCAACCCCAACTCATCAAAAGGAATCGGCAGCACGCTGAACGAAGAAACCGTATCCGTAATAAGCATCACATCGGGATATTTCGTTCGGACTAACTTCGCAATCTCACCTAGCGGGCTCAAAACTCCCGTGGAAGTCTCGTGATGAATTAAAGTCAACGCATCATACCCGCCCTTCGAAAGCTCTTTCTCAATCATCTCGGGCTTGATCGCCATGCCCCACTCCACTTGGACCTTGCCCGCATCTTTTCCGCACTTCTGCGCCACATCGAACCACTTATCGGAAAAAGCCCCGTTCATACAAACCAACACCTTTTTTTGGACCAGATTCCTCAACGCCGCTTCCATCACGGACCACGCTGAACCTGTCCCTAAAAAAACCGGCTGTTGAGTCTGAAAGAGTTGACGCAGAGAAGGTTGCACTCTTGCGTAAAGATCTTGAAAGCCTTTTCCCCGATGGCCGATCATTGGGGTGGCAAACGCCTTAAGAACGGGGGCAGATATTTCGACAGGTCCAGGGATATATAATTTGATGTGAGACATAATTAGGGTAGATAGGGGAACTATGCATTTGCGCAAACACAACCTTCTCGTTCTTGGGTATATCCTCTTGGCGAGCCCCCTCCCTGCCCAAGTCAATTCCCGTGACCCAGGGCGTAGCCCCAACTTCCAAACTACTTTAGACGAAGAGGTAAATAATGAACGGGTCGCCAAGGCTGTCCCTGCCAACGAACCAACCCCTGCCCCCTCAACCCCCGCAGTAGCTGCCCCTGTGGCGACGAATGTTGAGAACTCTAAACTTTCTGTAGACCAGATTATTCAAAATGCCATTCGACGTGACGAGGAACTCCGAGAGCTCCGCGAAGAATATACCTACCAACTCAAACTAGTGACCCAACGCCTCGACGACGATAACAAGGTCATTCCCGATAAAACCAAAACAGTCACCGCCAAGATCAAGCCAGGAAAAGACATTACCTTCAGTGCTGACTTTAATGACGACTCCAAAGACAACGACAGCTCATCCCAAAAAACAACTTATGCAGGGGCAACCGGTGGACGCGGACTTCAATCAAAACAGAAGAAGTCGGACGACGATGACGACGACTCCAACAAAGATGTGGAGGACGCAAAAAAAGTGAACGCCATGCTCGACATGGGGAAAATCGCCCCTCGCTTTAAGTACGTACGGTTGCCGGATCAGACGCTTAGGGATCGCCCCTGCTTCGTGATCAAGTTCTCACCCAAACCCGACCAACCTTTTAATTCTCGCGAAGAGAAGGTCATCAACAAGGTCGGCGGGACGATCTGGATCGATCAAAACGATTTCAGCATCATTCAAACAAAAGGGAAGTTAACCGAGGAGGTGGATGTAGCCTGGTTCTTAGCGACAATGAAGGGCATGGATTTCAATTACGAAACATCTGAATTATCTTCCATCAATATTCCTGTTCCCTCGGGCTTCTTTATGAGCTTCGACTTAAACATCATGGGTTACCGAATGGCGCAAAAACAGGTGAGTCAGATGACGGATTATCAACCGGTCTCCCCCAGCTCGGCAACACCTCCAGCCCCTACTACTCCGCCCAGCGGAAACCCTTAATCTAATTCGATCGCTCGATTGGGGCACGTACTCTATTTCCCCATTCCGTCCAAGATCCGTCGTAGTTACGCACTTTTTTCCTGCCCAATAGATAACTCAAAACAAACCAGGTGTGGCTCGACCGCTCCCCGATCCGACAGTAAGCAATCACTTCCGTTTCAGGAGACAAAGAGCAACCCTCAACATAGATTTTTTCCAACTCCTCCGCGGACTTGAAGGTTCCATCCTCCTTCACCGCCGTTTTCCAAGGAACACTCTTTGCGCCAGGGATGTGACCACCCCGGAGAACTCCCTCCTGTGGATATTCGGGCATATGGGTGACCTCACCCTTAAACTCGCCAGGCGATCGGACATCAATCAGAGGCAGTTTTTTCTGACTAAAAGCCAAAGCATCTTCATAAAAAGCCCGAATCTCCGAATCCAGCCTGCGTGGGGGCACCGGATAGTTTGTTGAAGGAACATTTACTTTCTCGCGGGTTAAGCCTCTTTTCTCACCTACCCACTTATCCCGACCCCCGTTCAAAATTCTCACCTTCGTATGACCAAAAAGGCGAAAAGCCCAAAGAGCATAACATGACCACCAGTTCGATTTATCCCCATAAAAGATCACTGTGGTATCAGGTGTAATTCCATTCCGCCCACAAAGCTCTGCAAAGGCCTGTGGGCTTATGTAGTCCCGTACCAAGGCATCCTGCAGATCCCGCCGCCAATCAATATGGACCGCCCCGGCAATATGCCCGGTATCGTAAAGCAGCACATCCTCATTACTTTCCACCACTCTGATTTCTGGGTCATTCAGATGTTGGGCCAGCCAGTCGGTTTCGACCAAAGCTTCAGGATGAATGTACTCTTTTTTGCTCATAAGTTTGTTTCCTTCGAATCTCCAAGATGCCTCACCGCAAGACCGCGTGCAACCGCCTGCCGTGTCATCTCCTAACCCTTTGTTTTTTCCTCCTCCAGAAGCGGGAAAAGCGGCTCGATTTTACCTAATGGCCGACCCGTCTGACCGCTCGGCCACTGAGGCCAATCTTTTGCCCGGGCCTCGACACGCCCTTCGAGTCCAAGTTGCCTTAACCCTGCCTGTGCCGTGGTAGGAATCACACACTCCACCTCCTGCAAGACCAACTCCAACACCGCCATCGCATCGGCCAAAGTAGCTCGCAACTCCCCAGCCAAGGCGGGGTCTTTTGCCAATTTCCACGGCGCTCTGCTCTCGATCATCTGATTTCCTGCCTGCACCGCCTTCCATAGTTCACCCAATGCCAAATGAATCTGATTCGCCTTCATCAAATCATCCCACTTTCTCAAGGCACCCAACACCGTCGCCCGAAAAGCCACGGAAACCGCATCCGGAGTCGGCGCATCAGGGATCTTTCCATCGCAATAACGTCCGATCATCGATCCTGCCCTTTGAAGCAGATTTCCCAACTCATGGGCTAACTCCCCTTTGCGTCGCGCCGCCAAGGAGGCCTCTTCAAAATCCGCATCGTGCCCCAAAGCCATCTCGCGTAAAACATAGTACCGAAACGAATCGGCCCCGTACTTTTCCGCAAGAAGTTTTGGATCCACCACATTGCCCGTTGATTTACTGAGCTTTTCGCTCTTCCTAGTCCAGAATCCGTGGACCAACAATTTCTGAAAGACAGGCAATCCCAGAGCACGCAACATACAGGGCCAATAAATCCCGTGAGCCGGCACCATGATGTCCTTACCGATTACGTGAACCGCCGGCACCCAGTCAGCCAACTTCCCCTTACCTTTCCCGGCACCTGTCACATAGTTCAATAAGGCATCAAACCAGACATACGTGACCTGATTTTCATCAAAGGGAAGCGGGATCCCCCAGGCCAATCTCGTTTTCGGACGCGAAATACAGAGGTCAGGCAAAGGCTTTTCCAGGGCACCAAGAATTTCCTTTGCCCGAAACTCCGGAAAAATGATTTCAGGATTCTTTTGATACAGCTCCTTTAACCAATCCTGATGTTTGGAGAGTTTGAAGAAATAGTTCTCCTCCGTCAGCTCCACCACTTCCCCAAAGATTTCAGGCCAACTGCCGTCGGCCTGCCTTTCTTTTTCGGTCAGAAACTGCTCAGCCCGGACACTGTAAAATCCATGAAACGTCCCTTTAACAATATCCCCCTTTGCATAGAGAAGTGCCAAAACCTCTTGGACCAACTTTTTGTGTCTGGATTCAGTTGTCCGCAAATAATCGTCCGGCTCAACTCGAAGACCCCTCCATAGATCTAGAAAATGAACGCTGATACTGTCGACAAACTCCTGAGGACTCTTGCCTGCTTTTGCGGCACTCTGCTGAACCTTCTGCCCATGCTCATCCAAGCCGCTTAAAAATCGGACCTTACGACCCTGCCTCCTTGCATAGCGAGCCAAGGTATCCGTCAGGACCTTCTCATAGGCATGGCCCAGATGAGGCTGAGCGTTGGCATAATCAATCGCCGTTGTGAGATAGATGGGACCCATCGTTAAAGTTATACCAGACCAAGAATCTGGATTCGATCAAAGAAGATCCTGTGGATCAACATCCACGGAAACCTGCAAAGAGGAAGGCCACTTCGGAGACAACACTTCTCTCTTTAAATCAGCCAAAACCGCTCCCACCTGCTCCACCAGAAGAAATATATGAAAACGGAATCTTCCCTCCACCCGCGCGATTGGAGCGGGACTAGGATCCGGAACTTCAACTTTATCTCCCCACACTCCACGGAGCTTTTTAACCACATGCTCTGCCGAGGCAAGAGTCTGAGCTTCGCTTGCACCTGAAAACGAAATCAGTATCGCTCTTCGGAAAGGCGGATATCCGTGTGCCTTTCGATACTCCAACTCCTGCTCTCGAAAACCAGTGACATCATGATGCCTCGCGAACTGAATCGCCGGATGAAACGGCGTATATGTCTGCACATAGACCTCCCCTGCCACCTCTCCCCTTCCTGCCCGACCCGCCACCTGAACTAAAAGCTGAAAAACACGCTCCGATGCACGAAAATCAGGTAAATTCAAAGCTCCGTCAATTCCCACCACGCCCACACAGGTCACTTTGGGAAAATGAAGCCCCTTCGCAATCATCTGGGTTCCGACCAGAATATCCGTTCTTCCCTCACGAAAGTCACCCAAGGCAATCGCATGAGCCCCTCTTGCTTTCATACTGTCCGAGTCCATCCGTGTGAGCCGAACGCCTGGAATGGCTTCAAGCACCGCCTCCTCCAATCGTTCCGTTCCTGCCCCCGTATACTGCAAGACCGGAGAACCACACTCCCGACACTGGGTGGGCGAGGATCGATCCGCATCGCAGAAGTGGCACCGCATTTTTCCGTCCTGCCGATGGTAGGTCATTGGAACTGCACACCGTTCACACTCCTCTACTTTCCCACAGTGTGGACACTGAACGCTCGGGGCATACCCCCGCCGATTTAAGAGGACCAGACTCTGCTCACCTTTCTGAAAACGTCCCCGAAGGGCTGCAATCAGATCTGCAGACAACAGAACCGGACCCTTTCGGCGAGTGGATGTCTCTTTTCGCAAATCCACAACATGAACTTTCGGTAATCGCGCCCCATCTACTCTTTGAGTCAGTCGAACGCGACGATATTTGCCGCGATCCCCATTCCAACCGCTCTCCAAACAGGGAGTCGCACTCCCAAGAATGACCGGTGCCCCCTCCATTCGTCCCCGAACAACTGCCAGATCTCTCGCTTGGTACCGCGGAGATTCGGCCTGTTTGTACCCCCCATCGTGCTCCTCATCTACGACAATCAGCCCCAGATCTTCCAAAGGAGCAAAAAGAGCAGAACGGGCTCCGATCACTACCCGAACCCTGCCTTCACGAATTTCATGCCAAGACTCCCGCCTCTCCGCCACCGTCTGCCCGCTATGCAAAACTGCGAGGCGAATCTTTTGACCTACAAGTCGTCCTCGAAATCGGGCAACCGTCTGCGGTGTTAGGGAAATTTCAGGAACCAGAATAATCACGTTTTTTCCCTCTTTTAACGTTGTTTCCATCGCCCTTAGATAAATCTCTGTCTTTCCACTTCCCGTAACGCCCTCCAACAGAATCGGTAGTCCCCCACCCTCTTTTTTTCTCTCCTCTTCCCACGCCGACATTGCCTCGACCTGCTCCTGTGCTAAATCAGGCCTTGTTTCCGTTCCAGCCCAACCCGTCTCAGGTACATCCTCAGCACGTACCCACCTTTTTTCAGATCGTTCCGCCAAACCCCGGTCGACAAGCGCCCTCCATACCGCGGTTCCCACTCCAGACTCCTTCACCAAGGCATTTTGCCATCCGCCCCCACAACGAGTCAGGTAAGCCCAAGCTTTCTCCTGCGCTTTTGCACCCCGAAGGATCTGTTTGGCCATCTCCCCCCGACCTTCCACAGGAGAAATCCACCACGCCATCTTACCCCCACCTTCATGGGATCGGACAGGCCCAGGTAAAATTGCCCGTAAAGCCGCACCAAGATCACACGCATAATAATCCGCCATCCAGCGTGCCAATCGGCACAATCCAGCAGGAATCAAAGGCCTCTCGCCGGTGATCTCCTCCACATCCTTAACCTGCTCCACTTCAGGGCGAGCGGGAAACTCCACCGCATACGCCATAATACTCTTCTTACCCCAAGGAACCCGTAAACGCTGACCCAAACCAATTTTACCCCTTAAACGCTCTGGAATACTGTAGTCAAAAAGCCGATCCAAACCCAATTCAGGCGCGACTCGCACAAATTCAGACTCTTTCACCCCTAGGCTCTGCTCTCTTTTCATCAATCTGGCAAGTTTTGCCCGCCTTCCCTTTTAAATCAAATTGGATACCATCATTCTGATGCTTCTCGCTCGTCCGCGGATTCTTGCTGCCCTCATCGTGATTTTCGCCCCACTTACACTCATCACTTTCTCTTGGCTTGGAGAGATTCGTCGCTCGCAAGAACTCGAACCTCTTATCGTCCAAGCGGCCAATCGCCATGGTCTCCCCATCTCCTTGGTTCGTGCCGTAGTGTGGAGAGAGAGCGATTTCAACCCTAAGGCCGTAGGCACCTCGGGCGAGCGCGGACTCATGCAAGTGACCCCCGGAGCTGCTCAGGATTGGGCTCAAGCAACTCGGCAGCGATCCTTTCAAAATACCGATCTCTTTGATCCACAAACCAACCTTGCGGCAGGTACCTGGTATCTGACTCGGGCCATCAAGCGCTGGTCGAATGCGGACAGGCCCGAGGTCTTTGCTTTGGCCGAATACAACGCCGGAATCACCCATGCCCGGCGCTGGGCCAAACAAAATGAAACTCTAAACGCTAAGGACTTCATCAATTCGATTGATTTTCCAACCACCCGATCCTACGTGCGATCCATTTTAAAAAGAGCCGAGCTGTACGCGTCAGGAAAGAATCCAAGCCCGCTCGAACTAGTAAACCGTCGCCTCGCACTACAAAAGGAACGGTGGATTAAAAATAAATAGGCTAGGCCAACTGCAGGCCAGCCACGATTCCAGCGCCACGGGAGTACTCCACTGCAGACATCCGTTTCCGACCCTCCAACTGCACTTCCCGTAAAAGAACTCCCCCTTTCTTCGCCGCCACAAGAATTCCATGAGAGTTAATTTCAACAATTTCACCAGGCTTGCCTTTTACCCGCTTCGAAAGAATTACGGAAAAGATTTTCAACATTTTTTGGTCCGTTCCATCAGGAACCCAGGCGTATGCACCTGGCCAAGGTTGCATGGCTCGAATGTGAGCGTCGATCTCCTCAGGATTCTTAGCCCAATCGATATTGCCATCCTCTTTTTTCATCCGGGGAGCCACTGATGCTTCTTGAGAGTTCTGCCTTGCGCTCTTCAATTTTCTTTTTTTGGCTCGCTCCAAAAGATACAAGAGCAAGGGGCCAGCTTTTTTTGCCAACCGATCGTGCAAAAGACCCGTTGTCTCACCAGGGCGAATCCGAGTGGCAACTTTTCCAAGGATATCCCCGGTATCCAGCCCCTCGTTCATCTGCATGATCGTTACCCCCGTTCTCTTCTGTAAATCCCGTATTGCGGCCGCAATCGGGGACGCTCCCCTATACTTCGGAAGCAGTGACCCGTGCACATTCCAGCAACCCAACTCAGGTAGCTCTAAAATTGGCTTTTTTAAAATCTGCCCATATGCAACGACCACCATTAAATCGGGCTTCTGATAACGAATTTGGCTTAAAGAAGTGGCCGAATTCACATCCTCAGGCTGAAATACGGTCAATTGATGCCGTAAGGCACACTCCTTGATAGGGGAAGCAAGCAGTTTCTGTGCACGTCCAGCCGGACGATCAGGTTGGGTGATAACAGAGAGAACAAAATGGTCGTCCGAAGCGACCAACGCCTCCAAACAGGGAACACCAAACTCTCCTGTACCAGCGAAGACAATCCGCACTGGCTACACGCCTATGGTGGATAAAGCTTTTTTAGAACGACTCACCTTCGTCGTTTGAACTTGATTCAAAATATCCCGCGTAACCTCAAAGGGAAATTGCTCCGCATCAATCTCCTTAACCGTCTTCTCCCCGTAATACTCCAAAACAGGCTTAGTCTCTTTTTCATACGTTAAAAGCCTGTCGTGAATTACCTTATCACTTGCATCGTCCAAACGATTATCCCTCAGAGCTCTCCTTTTGAGACGATCTTCCAGCTTCTTTCGGTCATGACAAACCAGATGAAATAAGGCTTCCACTTTTAGATCATTCACAAGAAGTTTCGCCTGCTCCACATTTCGGGGAATTCCATCCAACACCAAATGATCAATCTCAGGTTTGAATTTTCCAAGGGTAACCAAGTGCGCCATATGCTGGCGCCACAGATCGACAGTCACATCATCAGGTACAAGTTGCCCAGCGCTGGAGTACTTTAAAAAGGCTTGGCCCACCTTAGTCCGCAGGTCCATCCCACGAAAAACATCTCCACAGGAAATATGACAAAAGGCAGGTATCGTCCCCAACACCTTCCCTTGTGTCCCCTTTCCGGAACCAGGCGCCCCGAAGAGTAAAATGGCACGCCAGCGCATCTTCTATTCCTACACCTGATCCCCTGCTTTGTGCAATCCGACAAATCCTCTACGCGATGCCAGTAAACGCAGGCTATTCAGAACAACAATCACTGTGCTGCCCTCATGACCTGCGACGCCTAAAGTCAAAGGGATCGACGCCCCCAAAGCAGCCCCCACAAGAAGGACAATTGTGCCAAGAGAGAGAACCAGATTCTGGGTGATGATCCTGCGCGTTCTCCGACTTAAATCGTAAGCCTCCGCAAAACTCTCTAGTCGATCTCGCATTAAAATAATATCCGATTCTGCAAGAGCCGCACCCGTTCCCCTCGCTCCCATCGCTACTCCGATCTCAGCTGCGGCCAAACTGGGCGCATCATTCACCCCATCTCCTACCATCGCCACTTTATCCCCTTGCCGCGACCACTCCCGAATTGCCTCAACCTTGTCCTCAGGATGCATGCCGAACCGGTAATCTTTCAGCCCCACCTGCTCCGCCACCAGTCGAGCTGCCGCCTCCCGATCCCCCGTCAGCATGGTCACTTTCAATCCTTGGGCAACTAACCACTCCAGTAATGGCCGACTCGATTGCCGAATCTCATCTTCCAGCAAGATTCTTCCACGCAGACTTCCCGCGCCGAAAAAGACCTCCGTTACTCCAGGCTTGGGTGCAGGCAAGGAATCCACCCACGGTGCCCCATCAAAGAAGGTCCTCCTACCTAGCCGACTCTCCTCTCCGCTTTCCGTCTTTCCTTTTAACCCACCTCCAGTCGCGGAAGAAAAGTCCTGCACTTCGGGAATCTGAAATCCTCGCCGACGCACCTCACGAACAATCGCCACGGATACAGGGTGAAGGGACTGCACACCCAATCCAGCCGCGTACCGCAATAAAGCGTCCTCCTTGCCGTCTACAACCTCTACGGCGCGCACTTTCATCTCTCCCGTCGTTAATGTCCCCGTCTTGTCTAATGCCACACGCGTCACCCCTCCCAACCGCTCGATCGGGCTTCCACCTCGAAAAAGAATCCCTCGCCGTGCCCCTGCAGCAATACCAGCCAAAATTGCTGAGGGTATGGAAAGCACCAACGCACAGGGAGACGCCACCACCAATAAGGTCATTGTTTTATAAAAAGCTGGGCGCACATCCGCCTTGCCCCATCCTGCAAGACCCCACCAAACAAAAAACATAATCGCACTTAAAGCGAGTATGGATTGCGTATAACGAGTACCAAAACGATCTGTAAACCTTTGCGAAGGTGCTTTCTGCTCTTGGGCCTCCCGAATCAGCCTCAAGATGCCTTCTAACGCACTCTCCTTCGCCCTTCGCAGAACTCTCAAGTCCACCCTACCCCATAGGTTTAATGTTCCGGCCAAAACCATTGAGCCGATCTCCTTAGACACGGCGGCGGACTCTCCCGTCAAACTCGACTCATCCGCACCACTCTTCCCCTCAATGACCTCCGCATCGACTGGAAAACCATCGCCGGGTCGAACTCTCACTCTCATTCCAGGCTCCAGCAAATCCACTGCTACTTTCTCCTCCGTTCCATCCTCAAGAATTCGGATTGCCTCTCGAGGCGCCGCACGAAAAAGACCTGCCAACTCTCGCTCCGTCCGATACGCCGCCAATTCCTCTAAAGCGCCACTCAACGAAAAGAGGAACAGAAGAAGAGCTCCCTCATCCCAATGACCCACACATGCCGCCCCGACCGCAACCGCCAACATCAAGAAGTGAATATCCAGAATACCCGACCTAATTTTATGCCAAACCTCCTCAGCCGTTTTCCATCCTCCTGCAATATAAGCCACCGCGAATAAAAGTTTTTCGATCCACCCGCCTGCCCACCAACCTGCCAAGGCCGCACCCCCGCACAACAGAGCTAAGCTCAGTGGGACTTTCCACTTTTTACCCGCTCCCACAACCGACGGAAGATGCCGAACATCTAACTTCACCCCGCTGAGAACCCTCCAAAACCATAACTTGGGCGCTGTAGGACAACTCTCTCTTTCTAAAATTATCTTTTCGCTTTCTCTCCTCATCCGAACTCCCTCTCCCCAATCCCCTTGAAGCACTCTTCCGCACTTTCCACACCTTGAATCCCCCAACTCCCATCGGCAGACGCTTTCCCCACGTAATCGTCTCACCGCCTCAGCCAGCTGGACGGCTCCCTTTTCTCCCGCCCCTGAGGCAGCCGTCGCGTAATCAATCTGCCCTTCATGAAAAGACACGGAAACAGCACGCAGGTCTGCTGACTCCCCTAACTCATGGGCGAGAAGGTCCAATCCGCAGTTTGGTGTTCCATGGTCGTGCACAGCCTTAGACTATCTATTCCCATTCCCTTTTGACCAACTTTCCTCAACCACTTGCCAACGTTTTACTGCCTACTACTTTTAGAAAGTGCCCGCGTCCCTTCCTACCCACTCTTTAACAAGTCAAAAAAGTCCAAATCGGATACCCACCCTCCCCGCTTCTCCTGACGATCTATCTTTCCTGTCCCGCCACCTCGGGCCCAATAAAATCACAGAAAAGCAGATGCTGGAGACACTCGGGCTCGCCTCCCTAGAGGACCTTGTTCGGGCAACCCTACCCCAAGGCCTAGCCTCCGCTCAGCCCCCCCACCTACCCCCTGCTCGTTCCGAAACACGCGCTCTTGCCGCACTTGAGGAAATGCTATCAAAAAATCTCCCTTTCCGCTCTCTCATTGGCCTTGGCTATCACGGAACCATTACACCTCCTGTCCTGCGTCGAGCCATCATGGAAGACCCCGGCTGGTACTCCTCTTACACCCCCTATCAACCCGAGATCTCTCAGGGCCGCTTAGAAGCCCTCCTCAACTATCAAACCATGATTCTCGAACTCACGGGCATGGAGATCGCGAATGCCTCTCTTCTCGACGAAGGTACCGCTGCCGCAGAAGCCGCTTCCCTAGCCCAAGCTGCTGTTTCTGACAAAACGCGGAAAACAATCTGGCTAACCCCTGGCCTACACCCCTCGACAGCCTCCGTCATCACGACCCGTGCCGCCGCCTTAGGCTGGAAGGTGATCACATCGGAATCTTTTCCAGAAAAGGAAGCCGCTCACCTTTTTGCAGGTGTCGCGGCTTACCCAGAAAGCGATGGTCGCTTGGCCGACCCCCAACCCTTCATTCACCAGCTCAAAAGGGCAGGTGCCCTCTCGATCCTAGTCTCAGATCCCCTCGCTCTCTTTCTCTTTACCCCTCCAGGAGAACTAGGGGCCGATGTTGCCGTAGGTAGTACCCAGCGCTTTGGTGTTCCGATCGGTTTCGGGGGCCCGCATGCTGCTTACTTTGCAACTCGACTCACCCACCAAAGGCTCCTTCCCGGTCGTCTTATCGGCGTATCCAAAGATTCTGAGGGCCGCACCGCGTACCGCCTCTCCCTTCAAACACGCGAACAACATATTCGACGAGACCGAGCCACCAGTAATATCTGCACCGCCCAAGCCCTGCTGGCCACCCTCGCCTCAATGTACGCGATTCACCACGGCCCAAAAGGCCTTCACCAAATCGCGCTTCGCATCCACCAACACGCCCAACGTCTTGTTGCTGGCCTTAAGCTCCGTGGATTCTCAATCCTTCACCCCCTCTACTTCGACACCCTCCATATCCAAGGCTCCCCCGCAGCTCTTCAATCCGCATTCACCCAAGCTGCAAAAGCCCAGATAAACTTCCGCCTCTTCCCCAATGGCGACCTAGGAATCACCTTAGATGAACGCACCGATGAGGCCGAAGTCGATCGTCTCTTATCCTTTTTCGGATCGGCCAAACTCCCCCAGCCCTCAAACGAATTTAAGCCGCTAGCGTCTGAGCTAACTCGCAAGACACCAACGCTCCGTCACCCGATTTTCACATCCCACGCGAACGAGAACGAACTTCTCCGCTATATTCGGCGCCTCGCAGCAAAAGATCTCACCCCAGCTCAGTCCATGGTCCCTCTCGGTTCCTGTACGATGAAACTCAACGCCGCTTCCGAACTCACGCCTCTAGGTTGGTCGACCGTGGCTGACCCACACCCATACGCCCCCACCGAACAAAACTCCGGCTACCTCAAGATGATCCACGACCTGGAAACATGGCTGGGCGAAATCACAGGCCTTCCGCACGTCTCACTCCAACCGAATGCTGGCTCCCAAGGTGAGTATGCCGGTCTTCTCTCGATCCGTGCGTGGCATCAATCCCGTGGCGATACCCAGAGAGACATCTGCCTAATCCCTGTTTCCGCACATGGAACGAACCCCGCCAGTGCAGTCCTCGTTGGTTTTCGAGTTGTTCCTGTCGCTTGCGACAACCAAGGCAACGTGGATCTCACAGACCTGGATGCCAAACTGAAAGAACACGGACCTCGAGTGGCCGCCGCCATGGTCACCTACCCATCGACTCATGGTGTTTTTGAAACGGCGATTCGGGACATCTGTAAAAAAGTTCACGATGCGGGGGGACAGGTTTATATGGACGGAGCAAACCTGAACGCCCTTGTCGGAATCTGTAGACCAGGCGAATTCGGAATCGATGCCTGCCACCTCAACCTCCACAAAACTTTCTGTATCCCACACGGCGGAGGAGGCCCGGGAGTTGGCCCTATCGCTGTGGCAGACCATCTCGCCCCTTTCCTCCCCTCCCATCCGCACCAGATTCTAAAAAAAGGCCAGGTGGGGCCAGTCGCGTCAGCCCCTTACGGCAGTGCGAGTATCCTGGTCATTCCTTGGATGTTTCTCGCAATGGTTGGGGGTAAAGGACTCGCGCGCTGCACAGAAGTCGCCATCTTAAACGCTAACTATCTCGCCAAACGCCTCTCCAACCACTACCAGATCCTTTATCGGGGCGCAGGAGGCTGGGTTGCTCACGAGTTCATCCTCGATTTCCGACCCTTCAAAGCCTCCGCAGGTATCGAAGTAGAGGATGTAGCCAAACGGCTGATGGATTACGGATTTCATGCGCCGACAATGTCTTGGCCCGTGGGAGGAACCCTCATGATTGAACCTACCGAATCTGAATCCAGGGAGGAACTGGATCGATTTGCCGATGCAATGATCTCAATCCGAGAAGAGATCGCTGAAATTGAGTCAGGAAAAATGGATCGTACTCGTAACCCCTTGAAACTCGCCCCCCATCCCGCAGGCGATGTCACATCGGACAGCTGGAATCGCCCCTACTCGCGCGAAAAAGCAGCATATCCAGCCCCTTGGACTCGCTCGTGGAAATACTGGCCAACCGTATCCCGAATTGACGCCGTCCACGGCGACCGAAACCTCGTCTGCTCCTGCCCCACAGTCGAAGAACTCTCGAGCTAAAAAGTAATCTTTTCGGCTATCTCCTCTGCCGGATAGGTCCAGATCTCAGATAAGGTCGGGTGATAGTGTGGCATCTCGGCCATCTCTTTGGCAGTGCCCCGATACCGCATCACAGCCATCGGCTCATGAATCAGATCCGAGGCATGCGGCCCGACCACCTCCGCCCCAACAATTTCGCCTCTTTGCTTTAATGCGATCAGTTTCACAAAGCCGTTCAACTCCCCCATCACAATCGACTTCCCATGATCGGCAAAAGGATAACTTGCCGTCACGATTTCCCACCCCCTCTCACGACACTCCTTTTCCGAATACCCAACCCCAGCTGCCTCGGGAGAGGTAAAGATCACCTCCAGCTTCATCCGGTAATCCATTTTCTCCCGCAGATCCCCAATCGAAAGAAGTTGAGCTGCGTTCTTGGCGGCTACTTCCCCCTGCTGGATGGCCAGATGCACGACTTCGTATGGCCCGCACACGTCCCCCGCCGCGAAGATATGTGGCACGTTGGTCTGCTGCGTCGGTTGCGTCACCACCTTGCCCTTCTCCGTTTTCACCCCCGCTGCCCAAAGGGCGAGCCCATCCGCATCCGGTTCCCGACCCAACGCCTGCAGGATCTGCTCCGCCTCAACGCTCCTCTTCTTTCCTTTTTGTAGAAACTCAACCCTCTTCTTCTTTCCTCTCCTTATCACCCGCTGGATCTGCGTCCCGCAAAACACCTCGCTGCCTTGCTTCCGGAACACCTGGGCCAGTGTGTCGCCCACCTCAGGGTCCGACTCCGGCAACAGCCGCTCGCTCCGCTGGATCACCACTACCTTAACCCCCATATGCGCGTAGTACTGCGCGAACTCCAAGGCGACAGCTCTTCCTCCCAGTACAATCAGGCTCTTGATAGGCTTCGAATCTTTCAAACAGTCATCACTCGTCCAATAGCCCGCCTCCTCAAGCCCTGGAATCTCCCGCTTCGCCGTCCGCGACCCCGTGGCCACCAGAAACGTCTTCGCCTCAATCTCCACCGGCACCTTCCCCTTGCCCACCACTTCCAAAGCCAATCGGTGCGGCCCAGTGAATCGCCCCTTGGCCCGATAAAAGGTGAACTTCCCCTTCTCTAACTGCTCACGCCGGTAATCCGCAAACTCTGCAATCAGCCGATCCTTCCGTTCTAAAATCGCTCTCCAGTCCGGCTTAGGCTTCCCCACCCGGATCCCAAAATCCTTCGCCCTTTGAATCTCATGGTTCCGGTGCGCACTCTCGAGCATTGTCTTGGTCGGCATGCAGCCCCGCAGGATGCAAAGACCCCCCACCCGCTTTCCTCCCTCAATCACGGCCACCTTCAATCCCAATGCCGTAGCCGTCCGTGCTGCGGCGTACCCTGCACTCCCTGCACCAATCACGGCCAGGTCAAAAGTCTGAGCCATACAAAGACTAGGACGCAGGTGGCTTGCTTGACTCAATCACGCTGCCCCGTCCGCCAAATTTAGGATACAAATACCGCGCCGCAGGAACTCCTTCCCGTGTGATGACCGAGGCCCTCTCGAGTCCCTTATCAGCCAAATGCTTTAGGGAAGCCTGAAGCAAGGCCAACCCCAACCCCCTTCGCTGATACTCATAATCCATAATAACTCCGGATAAGAGCTGAGGCCCCTCCCCCTCGATCGGAAGCAGGGCGCTATACCCCACGATCCGGGAACCGTGTAAAAGAATGAAAAAGTCCAAACCTACGATAGGTTTGCCTTCTGGAAAAATCCTTTTTCTGAGCTCATCCAAATGGGCCTCCAAACCAATCATCCATGCCTTTTCATTTAAAAAGGCTCTCTGAATCCCTTCCCATAGATTTTCGACATCGGGAGTCGGCTGAATCCTAATTTCGTATTTTGGGGGTAAAGAGGGCGAAAGAACGGGTACCTTGGATAGATCCCACTCAAAACGAATCTTCTTATTGAATCGACTCACCTCACCATTGGAACGCAGATGCCACAAAAGGCCAAGCTGGAAACGACCTATCGACTGCCGGGTTTGATCGCAGGTATTTTCTGTAAATCCTCAGGAATTGTGTCCGCCGAAAATGTCTCCACCGGAAGAGACAAAAGAGAACATATCGGCACCCCCAATTTGGGCTTGGTCACGCTCCGATCCACCAAACAGGCCACTCCGACGACTTCCCCGCCCACTTCCTTCACCCTCTCAATCACCTCCTGGACGGCACTTCCCGTAGTGATTACATCCTCCGCCACCAGAAATTTTTCGCCAGGTTTGACCTCGAATCGACGGATCCCCAACTTGCCTTCAGTTTTTTCCGCAAAGATATGTCGGCGACCCAGATGACGGGCCACCTCATGCCCCACCAAAATCCCGCCCATGGCAGGCGAAATCACCGACTGAAAGACCCACTTGTCCACCTTCACCTTTTCCACCAAGGCTCCACATAACTCCGACGTCGCTACCGGATCCTGCAAAACAAGGGCGCACTGAAAAAAAGTCCGACTGTGCAGACCCGACCTCAAAATAAAGTGCCCGTGCAAAAGGGCGCCGCACTTGCGGAAAACCTCCAGCACTTGGGCTGAGGTCATGATCCAGTGCGTCTCGCAACAAACTCGATCTCTACCGCGCCCCCTTTAGGTAGCCCAGCCACCTGAAACGTGGACCGACTTGGCGCATCCTTTGGAAAAAACTCCGCATAAACCGCATTCATCTCGGGGAAAGTTTTTAAATCAAGCAGGAAGACCGTCGCCTTGACTACGTCTGCCAGACTTAATCCACCCTCCTTCAACAGACTTTGAGCCCGCTCCAACGCTTTGCGGGTCTGCTCAGCTACACCGCCTTGGATCAAGTTGCCCGCCTCATCCAATGCCAACTGTCCGGATAAAAAAACGAATCCCCCCGCCTCAGTCGCTTGCCGATAAGGGCCAATCGCAGGCCCAGCCAATGGTGATGTCCAACCTTTATGACCCATACTGCAATCCTTTCCGAAACTACCTATCAGGTCAACGTCCATCCCTCTGACTTACTCCCCTTTTTTATCTCCAGACAGGCCGATTTTGGCTTTGAGCCATTCAGGAATATCCGTATCTTAGTAAATATGAAATTCATCCTGCAGTTCCTCCTCATTCTTTGCCTGATTCCGGCTTCAGTTTTTGCTCATACAGCCCATGGGCCCGTTGGTTTCTCATCAGGTTTGACTCATCCCATCTTTGGCCTGGATCACCTTCTCGCCATGCTTAGCGTCGGGATTCTTAGCGTTCAGATGGGTGGACGCGCAATCTGGTCCGTCCCCCTAACCTTCGTATGCTTCATGCTAGTAGGAGGAATCCTGGGCATGGTGGGGATTCCATTTTTCTCCGTTGAAATTGGCATCGCTTTATCGGTCCTCCTCCTTGGACTCGCGATAGCCATCGACGCAAAGCTTCCCCTTATTCTATCCATGGCAGGGGTAGGCTTTTTCGCACTGTTTCACGGGCACGCCCACGGCGAGGAAATGCCCACATCGGCTGCACCCTACCTCTATGCCTTAGGATTTGTCGCAGGAACCGCTCTCATTCACCTTCTGGGAGTTCTTTTGGGCTGGATCGTATCTCGTATTCCTTTTCGCACTGCTGTGTTTCGAGTAAGCGGAGTTACTCTCGCAATTCTAGGAATATACTTCCTAGTTCAGTCCGTATCCGCGTCAGGCGCACCTGCTTTAACCAGCGCGATCTCCCACTAGGTCTTTTCGCGTAACTCCCTAAGTTTCTGCCGTAAAAGGGAGAGACACTCCCTCCAAAAGTCCTTGGGTAAAGCCTCATAGCGCACCGTTTTTCCGTCGACTTGAGTCGTGTAAAAGATATTACTGGGCTCTCCAACAAGCTCGTCGTAAAGATTCCGCTTCACATAGGCCGAAATCTCATCTGCCCCGTCCAAATGAACATTCACATCTCTTCCATCGGCATCCGCCTCTAAAGCCAGCAATACCAACTGCATCTCCGCCCAGCTGATCGACAGGCCACTTTTTGTTAGCGAAGCTACATGCCGATCGATCATCTCCAAAAGCCGTTTGACGATCCTGGCACACTCTTGCGGCCGATTTTCAATGACCAAACCCGCACCATCTGTCCTCCCATTAGATACAGGCTCAACCTTTTGTGGAACTGGCTTTGTGCTCATCCGATTCTTCTACCTGCGTTTGCTCCCAAGGGAAAAGAAATATTGGGAAGGATAATATTCTCCACCGCCCCGTTTTGGATTAGTCTAAAAAGACTGTGCTGATTGATACCCACTGCCACCTTGATTTTCCCGATTTTGATCCCGACCGCTCCCAAGTGATTCAAAGGGCCAATGAAGCGGGGGTCGCTCGCCTCATTTCAATCGGGACTACCCTCGAAACAAGCCGTGCAGCGATTGCTTTGGCCGATTCGAATCCTCAAATCTTTGCAACAGTTGGCCTACACCCATGTGAAGTTCAGGAAGCAAGTGATTCTGCTATCGATGAACTTGCCCAACTTGCAGAACACCCAAAAGTGGTCGCGATTGGCGAATGTGGCTTAGATTACCATCGTCTTCCCAGCAAATCATCCGCCCCCTTTTCAGGCTCCACTTCGACCATAGGAGGCGTATTTCCAGGTTCAGAAGATATAACCTTAGCAGATGCCGAACAAAAAAATCGCCAAGCTGTCTTTTTCCAGCAGCAACTCGATCTAGCCGTAGACCGAAAACTCAATGTCGTAATCCATCAAAGGGATAGCTGGGAAGATACACTCACCACACTGAAGCCATACTCAGGCCGACTTCATGCCGTGTTTCACTGTTTCTCTGGTACTTTGGACCAAGCCCATGAACTGATCTCTTTGGGGCACTTTGTTTCATTCACAGGGATTGTGACTTTTAAAAATGCTCGAGATGTTCACTCCTGCGCCCAAAAGATTCCCTCAGGCTCCTTCTTCTTGGAGACGGATTGCCCATATCTGGCGCCTGAACCGAATCGGGGAAAACGGTGCGAACCCGCCTACACGCTTGCCGTAGCTGAAAAAGTCGCCGCTCTCCGAGGTCAAACCGTGCAAGAAATCGCTCGCGAAACGACCTCCGCTGCGGAAAAGTTCTTCTCCCTACCTTCTTCATGAAAACCAATCCCCCCATCCCCTTTTGGGTTCGTGTACCTGCATCGACTGCAAACCTTGGACCCGGATTTGATACCTTGGCCTTAGCTCTCAACCTCTACAACTACGTTGCCGTGACTCCTGGAAATCCTGAAACACATGATCCTTTTGTTACTGAGACCGTCAACGCGTACCATAAATCCAGGAATCTTCCCTCAAAGAACTACCGCCTCGTTGTCCATGGGCAGGTACCTCGTTCCCGTGGACTTGGCAGTAGTGCCACAATACGCCTCGGTATTCTCGCGGCACTCGACAGACTTAATGGCCGTAAGCTAGACCTTCCTTGGCTGATCGAAACAGCAACCACGCTCGAAGGCCACCCTGACAATATCACAGCCGCCGCGCTCGGCGGATTTATCGTTTGTGGAGGTAAAAAGCCCGCATGCACAAAAGTATCCAGTCGCTTAAAATTTGTTGCCGCGATTCCACAAGCTGAAACGTCCACAAAAACAGCTCGCTCGCTGCTTCCCGCCCAAGTGCCCTTTCAAGACGCCGTAACGAATTTGCGCAATACGTCCCGAATCTCTTCAGCTTTTTTCAGCAAGAAATACGACGAGGCGGCGGGAGCCTTTCACGATCGCCTCCACCAGCCCTATCGCAGCTCCCTTGTGGCAGGTCTGGACTCTGCCATCGCACAGGCGGAGAAGGCAGGCGCCCTAGGAGCCTTCCTGAGCGGTGCAGGGCCTACTCTGATGGCTATTACAACGAAATCCGAGAAGACAATTGGCCAAGCCATGGTCCAAGCCTTACGGCAGGCAGGACACCGTTCGGTTGATCTAAAAATACTGAGTGCAGACAACTCAGGACTACGAATCGTAAAATCCCTGCCATAAGGGCTTAAAGCATTTAGGCAGAAGCAGCTGCCTAAAATGCAAGTTACTTGCGCTCTGCGTAGTGATGCAAACGGTTCGATAAAATAATGAAGGTAGGAGCCCAGAGTCCAACAAAGATTCCAAACCGCTCAGCATAGGCTCTCTTTGCATCCGCAATCATATCTCCTGCTCCGGGCGTACCGAATTGACCCCCTGCAGAGAACCAGATCAGGACCGAACCGATAATCGAGAGAAACCCTAAGGCAAAACATAGGTTACTAAGGAACTGGATCTGTTGTTTATTCATAGAATCAATATGCGCCTGAGTCGGATACCTTCAATACATTTCCTACTGACAAGCCTCACACTCACCACCGTTTCTCATTGCTTCAATCGAACAGGCCAACTTTTCTTCGGCACTAAAAGTCTTTTTAGCCCCCTCTGGGTTAGCCTCGGGTTCCTGCATGCCCGCCCTTACCTCTTTCTTGAGCTTTACTGTGGCCTTTTCAATATTTGAAGCCCCTAAGGTCCGCAGATAGTAGGTAGTCTTCAATCCTTGATGCCAAGCAAGGCGATACATTCTCGAAAGAACCTTGAGGTCAGGTTGCCCTAAAAAGAGATTTAAGGATTGAGCTTGGTCGATCCACTTCTGTCGCCTGGCTGCCGCTTTCATGATCCACTCAAATCCAACAGCAAATGCTGTCAGATATCTCTTTTTCAACTCCTCGGGCATTCCCTCCACGGGTCCCAACTCTCCGTCAAAATACTTCAACTGATCCACCATGGCCTGATTCCATAATCCGGCCTTTTTAAGATCTTTGACTAGGAAGGGATTCAGAACGATAAATTCCCCCGAGAGGTTGCTCTTCACAAACAAGTTTTTGTAGGTCGGCTCAATACAGGGCGAAGTTCCCGTAATGTTCGAAATCGTCGCCGTTGGCGCGATTGCCAAAACATTCGAATTTCGCATTCCGTGAGCCCGAATTTTCTCTCGTAGCGGTTTCCAATCCATTCGTCCGCCACGCGGAACATCCACAGGCAATCCCCGCTCCTCTGCCAAAAGGTCCACTGTATCTTGCGGCAACAAACCGCGATCCCACTTGGAGCCCTTGTAGGTAGAGTACGTACCCTTTTCCGCAGCCAGATCGCTCGACGCTTCATACGCGTAGAATGCAATCGCCTCCATCATCTCATCGTTGAAATCGACTGCTGCGTCCGACTCAAACGAAAGCCCCTTCATATAAAGGGCGTTCTGCAATCCCATCACACCAAGCCCAATGGGACGATGACGGGAATTTGCCGTCTTAGCCGCCTCAGTCGGATAAAAATTAATGTCGATGACATTATCCAACGCACGGACAGCCACTCGTACTGTTTCCCTCAATTTAGGCAGATCCAACGAACCATCCGGCAAAATATGAGTATCCAAAATAATGGAACCCAAATTACAGACTGCAGTTTCGTCTTTTCCGGTATTGAGAGTGATCTCCGTGCACAGATTCGAACTATGAATGACCCCAACGTGATCTTGGGGACTTCTTATGTTGCAGGCGTCCTTAAAGGTGATCCAAGGATGCCCCGTCTCGAACAGCATCGAGAGCATTCGCTTCCAAACCTCAATGGCAGGCACCTTATGCCCCCAAATCTCGCCCTTCTCCGCTTGCTTCTCATACGCCTCGTACCGCTCCTCAAATTTCTTTCCGTACAGATGATGAAGATCAGCTGCATCGCTAGTCCGGAAGAAGGTCCAATCCCCTCGGGCTTCCATCCTCTTCATGAATAGATCAGGAATCCAATTCGCAGTATTCATGTCGTGACAGCGCCGCCGATCATCTCCCGTGTTCTTCCGTAGCTCTAGAAAGTCAAACAGGTCATTGTGCCATGTCTCTAGATACGCACAGCCCGAACCTTTTCGTTTCCCACCTTGATTCACAGCGACCAGAAGGTCGTTGTGAAGCTTTAGGAATGGAATGACTCCCTGGCTCTCTCCGTTTGTGCCACCAATATAACTGCCTGTTCCACGAACGCTCGTCCACGATCCGCCCAAGCCCCCAGCCCACTTGGAAAGCATGGCGTTTTCTGCCACGCCTCGCTGCATAATCGCTTCAATCGAATCGTCCACCCAGTACAGGTAGCAGGAAGAAAGCTGGCTATGCAGAGTTCCTGAATTAAACAGGGTCGGCGTGGAGGAACAGAACCTACGGCTCTTATACAGGTTGTAGAGCTCCATCGCCCGGACCTCTCGGTCTTTGGGCTCCGCATGAAACAACCCCATAGCCACACGCATCCAGAAAAATTGGGGAGTCTCGAGTCTTCGGGAGACATCCGCTTTTTTGTCAACGATGAGATACCTGTCGTACAGCGTCTGGACTCCCAAAAAGTCCAGATCCAGATCTGCCAAAGGGTCCAGCGCAGCCGCCAGCTTCTCTAAATCGTACTTCTGCAGGTTTGTGCTGTATCTTTTAATCTCCACACCCCGCTGAATCGCTTCGATAAACTTCTTACGGTGAAAATCACGTAACGCGCTGATTCCGTCTCTCAAAATATCCCAACCTAAAACCTCCTCATAGATGAAGGTCATCTGAATCCGCCCCGCAAACTTTGCAAAGTCGGCATCTTTTTCAATCAGGGTCTTAGCATTCAAGCTGATCGTATTATTCAGCTCAGACCTCTTGATCCCGTCAAAAATCGATCTCCTTAACTCCTTTTCGATTTCTCCAGCCGAAATGCATAAATCAAGTCCAATCGACGCAAACTCGATTCGCGCACGTAAATCCGCGCCGTCCCACAAAAAGGTTGTTCCATCTGGGTTCGCGACCACCACCATGCCCTCTGTGGGCTCTGTGGGAGAGGCAGAAACATCGCCGCGAGCTTTGCGCTCTCTCTGATCCGCACGCATTGCCCGATAAATGATATACCGTTCCGCGACTTTATAGTGGCCAGCGCGCATCAATTCCTCCTGAACTAAATCCTGAACCTCTTCAATGTGAACCGTTGCTTGCCCCAATTCCGCAACTCGTCCTGTCACAGCCCGTGCAATCTCAGGCGCTGGTGTCGCATCCATTCTTAAAGAAAGAAAAGCCTGGCAAACGGCCACCTCAATTTTGGACTCGTTCCAAGGAACCGTTTGGCCCTGACGCCGAATGAGCCGAACTGCACATGCTGCCGGATCTCCGGGCGCGGGGGCAACCGGAGGACGTTCCCTTCTCTCTCCGACAAGACTCCGGGCCACGTCATACGCGTTATTATCGACCAATGTTTTTTCGACGAGTGTTTGCAAGTCTTCGATCCTAAGACGCAGAGGCCGCTCGGCAAGGGCTTGGCGAGCGAGGTTGCGACCAACTTCTGTACAAATTTTAGCAACCCAGCGGCGGTTCGTTTCCGTGAAAATGGTCTCTTGCCCCTTCGCCTTCAACCATCGGGCCAAACTCCGGCCGACCATCTCAGCCACCTCGGCCAACTGGAACGCATGATGCGATTCGCCATCGATCACCTCGATTTCAGGCATATCAACCTGAACTGAATCGATTGCCTCTCCCCATGCCTCAGATTTTCCTTCAGGCAGATTCAAGAAACGCTTCATCGCCAAATCCACATCCACATCACGCGGGTCCATCTTCATAATCAATGCCTCCTGTTATGTACTACGAAAAAATCAGAGCTCGTCGTCGTGCACGGATGCCAGCGCCGAAGATTTCTGATACTCGGTGACTCGACCCTCGAAGAAGTTTTGCTCCTTTTTGATATCCATCATCTCGGCCAACCAAGGTAGAGGATTGGCAACTTCATCATGAAGCGGCTTCAACCCCACGCCCTCTAAACGACGGTCCGCGATGTAATCAATATAGGACAGAAAATCCCCAAGACTTAAGCCAACCGCATTCACAGGGAGACAATCCTTGATGAAGGTTTTCTCGAGCTCCACAGCCGTGGCCATGGTTTGACGTAGCTCTTCCTTGAAATCCTCACTCCAAATTTCCCGATTTTCCTCCACCAGATCCATAAACAGATTGCGGAAGACTTCGATATGGTTCGATTCGTCCCGCAATGTGTAGCGGAACATCTGGCCGATTCCCGGGAATTTGTTTTGGCGGTACAACGAAAGAACCATGCCGAACAGTCCGTAGAACTGGGTTCCTTCCATGCACTGGCCAAAAACAAATATGTTCTTAGCCAAAAGCCTCTTGTTTTCTACTTTGGTCAGATCGATGTCTCTTCGAAGATCCCTCGAGATGCCCGTGACGAACTCGTTCTTTTTGACGATCGACTGCACGTCCTCAAACATCGCCTCGCACTCGTGCGGGTTGATTCCCAAGGAGCTGATCATGTAGAGGAGCGAATCCGCATGAATGTTTTCCTCATGCGCGTGCCGACCAAGGACAAGTTTCAATTCAGGCGCCGTGACCAGTTCGCGCACGACGTGCTGGATATTATCCCCAACAATCCCCTCAGCTGCCGAGAAGTAGCCGATGCCCATCCGAATAATCCACCTCTCCACATCCGAAACGACCTTACTGTCCTTCCACTGCTCAATGTCCTTGCCCATTCCAATATCCTCAGGTTCCCAATGATTCGCCTTCATTTTGCGGTATAAGTCGTACGCCCAGGTATATTTCAGGGGCAGCAAGTTGAAGGTCATCGTTTCCTTGCCCAAAATCACTTTCTTCCCAGCAAATGCCGCTTCCGCTTTTTTCTTATCTAGAACGAACTTCCGTGCGCCCACGCTGAATTCTGTTTGCATCATATTTTAGGACCTCTTTCCAGCTACTGCGAGGGTCGGGCTTGCATACCCACCGCAGGAGCCAATTCCACTATTATTTACGCTAATACACGTAAATACCTTATTTAGCCCGCAACACCTTTGAGTTGTGTTGAATGTGTTCAAGGTAACTAGATGTAGTATGAGAATTTTACGTGTCAACTGACTTTGCGAAATTTTTTCATTTTGTGCCTATATGCTTATAACAAAGGCAAATACCCCAGTTCTGAGAGGGCAAAATTGACAGCCTACGAGACCGACTTATTCACATCCTTGAAAGTTTTTTAAAATTGAGCCGATTCTTACTGCGGAACATGACAACCACCGCCACCATTTTTTTGGAAATATTTCTGGTGATACTCCTCCGCCCGAGTGAAAGGCCCCGCTAGATCCACCTGCGTTACGATCGGACGAGAAAACTTTTTTTGCTTCGTTAACTCATCCACCACTTCTCGAATCACCGACTCCTGCTCGGGCCGCGTAAAATAAATCACCGACCGATACTGATCCCCCACATCCGGGCCCTGACGGTTCATCGTTGTGGGGTCGTGAATCTTGAAAAAATACTCCACCACACTTCGCGTCTTGCTTTTCTTTGGGTCGTAAACAAGACGCATCACCTCCGCATGGCCCGTTCCATGCCCACACACATCTTGGTAGGTCGGATTCTTGGTCCATCCCCCCTCGTACCCAACCTCCGTAGATCGCGTCCCAGGAAATTTCGAAAATACCTCCTCCACCCCCCAGAAACATCCCGCACCTAAATCCAGCGTCTCCACCTCGGGCAACTTTCCTTCCTCCTGAAAACTTAAGACCGCGGAGTTGATGCAGTACCGTAAACCCGTCGGCTTGGGCCCATCCGGAAAAACGTGCCCTAAGTGCATCTCGCACCGCGTGCAATGAACCTCCGTCCGCGTCATTCCAAGGGTACTGTCCGAATGCTCCCCTACATTTTCCTCTGCAAACGGTTGAAAGAAACTGGGCCAACCCGTTCCGGAATCAAACTTATCACCGGCTCGGAAAAGGGGCAGACCACACCCAGCACAAAAATAGATGCCCTTGGCGTGATGATCGTGAAAAACACCGCAGAAGGCCCTCTCCGTCCCAGCCGTTCGACCAACCCGAAACTGCTCAAGAGTTAGCCGCG
>Ga0214923_10000645_pt1 | contig 51552 bp, 50 predicted proteins | sample LL1510_MetaG_FD_177993 | JGI IMG/M metagenome (GOLD analysis project Ga0214923, IMG submission 177993) | Freshwater microbial communities from Lake Lanier, Atlanta, Georgia, United States - LL-1510 | ecosystem: Environmental > Aquatic > Freshwater > Lake | place: USA: Georgia | collected...
TATCCAACAATGACTCCTGAATATCCAACAATGACTCCTGAATATCCAACAATGACTCCAAGTTATCCAACAATGACTCCTGAATATCCAACAATGACTCCTGAATATCCAACAATGACTCCTGAATATCCAACAATGACTCCAAGTTATCCAACAATGACCCCTGAATATCCAACAATGACTCCAAGTTATCCAACAATGACCCCTGAGTACCCTACAATGTCTCCAAGTTATCCCACGATGGCTCCTGAGTACCCTACAATGACACCTGGATATCCTACAATGACTCCTGGATATCCACAAACAAATTTCTAATTTTTTAAACAAAAATGTTTAAAAAATAAAAAAATCATTTAATAAATGGGCAATTCTAATAGTATAAATATAATACCAAGATTAAATGGAATATATGAGGTATCTGTAAAAGATATTCCAGAATATCCAATAGTTTATTTAAGACTTTGTTGGGATTTTTATAATAAAAAATATTGTATTCCTGAATTATGTGACGTAAAAAGAATTGATAAAGAACATAGAAAAATATTAGTAGTTGGAATGAGATTACCTGGTATAGATGGTATTCATGAACAATGTTTTTATAGTTCTAGTGGTTTAAATTCTCTTGAATCTTTAGAAAGTTTTTTTGAAACAAAATTAAAATATGAAGAAGATTACGATAAATCTGCAGGAGTATGGATTCCCTTTAGTGGTATAGGATATAATGTTTCAGATACAAAAAACCCAAGTTTTAATCCAGAAAATGATTTTAAATTATTAAAAATAGGTTTTAACTGTTTAACAAAGTCTCCAACATGTCTTTATGGTAGATTTGGAAATTCTGATCCTAATTTGATGCAAATATCTTATTGTATAGGAGGTAAGTTTTGGGAAAATAATGTTGATACAATAAATTCATTAGGTTATGATATTAAAAAATTACCAATGCTTACAGAATTAAGAAAACAAATTCCTTGCTATTTTATTTATCAAGACGGTACTAATATTGATTGCGCAGTATATCTTAATAATTATATAGCATCTGCATATGGAATTAATTATATACCATCTTTTTTACAAAAAAAAGAAAAAATAATCAAATTATTTCAAAAAACCAATAATTATTTTAATTTTAAAGATTTAAAAGCTGATTTTAGAATATTTAATATTTTAAAAGAAAAAATAGATATGAACTTTGTTTTTAGATCAAGTACTTATAAATTACCAGAAGAGACAAGGATAATGTTACCAACTTTTTGGCAGTTTTATTTATCAGCAATAAATACTGTTATGAAAAATAATTTAGATTTTTTTGTATCTAAAATTTTACCTTTAATTTTAGAAAATATTCCTATTCCAGAAAAAAATATTAAAGAAAAAGAAAATAAAATAGAAATTATTGATCCATTATTAAGAACTAAAAAACAAGACAAAGAAATTGAAGATATTAAAGAAAATGAAAATATTATTATTAAAAAAGAAATTGATAATCTACCTATTATAAGATCTAAGAAACAGGACAAAGAAATAGAAGATATAAAAACAGAAAAAGTAGAAATTGAAAATCATATTGGTACTATTAACAACCCATATGAAAATAGAACAGATGCTAAAATAGGGGATTATTACAAAAAAGGAAAACAAATAGTTCAAAGAAAAAAATAAACTATATTTAAAGATATATTAATTATTATTAATAATATGCCGCCTAAAAAATCTACAAAAACTGAAAAGAAAAGTATAGATGGACCAAAAAAAAATAAATCATCTTATATGTTTTTTTGTGTAGATGAAAGAGAAATTATTAAACAAGATAATCCAGATTTATCTAATAAAGAAATTATTGTAGAAATGGGATCAAGATGGAAAACTTTAAAAGAATCCGATCCTGATAGACTTAAAAAATATGAAATATTAGCATCTGAAGATAAAGAAAGATTTTTAAGAGAGAAAGGAGAAAATATAATTTCTGATAATTCATCAGAAAAATCTGTTAAAAAGAAAACTACCAAAAAAGTTGTAATAAAAGATGAAAATTCAGATGAAGATTCTGTAAAGGAAAGTACAATAAAGAAAACTAAAGTAAATGGTTATATTAATTTTTGTAAGGCTACAAGAGAAACAGTTAAAACCCAAAATTCAAAATTATCTCCTAAAGAGGTTACGACAGAATTAGGAAGATTATGGAAAGAATTAACAAATGAAGAAAAAGAATCATGGAAAAATGTCTAATTTTTTTTTAAAATTGAAAATTTTTAAAAAATATTATAAAAATATTTAACTTATTTAAAAATGAATATTATAGATCTGGATAATAATTCTCTTATTAATATTATATCATTTCTATCATATTATGATATTTTTATATTAAATGAAATAAACACACAATTTAATAGTTTGTTAATTAGTATTAAAAATATGAAAGGTTTAAAAATTATTGTAAAAAATCCTCCTCAATGGTATTTAGCGCAATCCAAAAATTTAGTTAAATGGGCAATGAAACATAAAAATTTTAAATTAAATTATAAACTCCCAAAATTTGCTGCTAGAAATAATGATTTAGAGTTAATAAAATTTTTAAAAAGAAATAATTGTCCTTTAGATAATGAAACATGGGTTGAATCAATACAAGAACAAAATATCGAAATATTGAATTATTTAAAAAAAAGTAATGTTAAAATTAACCAATATAGTTTAAAAATTGCTGCATTAACAGGAAATATTGATATTTTCAAATTTATATTAAAAATATTAGAAAAAAAATATTGTATAATAGATAATGAATCTTTATGTAACTATGCAATTATGGGAGGAAATTTAAGTATGTTAAAATGGTTATTAAAAGAAGGTTATAAATTAGATCTTCTTTCTTTTCAGTATGCTGCTAGTTGTGATAATATAAAAATTTTAGTATATATATATAATTTATGTTCTAATGATTTAAGTATGCCATGGTTTAACGAAGAAACATGTCAGGCAGCTGCAGATAATGGTAATTTAAGGAATTTAAAATGGTTAAGAAAAAAATTATGTCCTTGGGATATGAGAACAACCATGGCAGCAATTGAGAACGAACATTATGATGTTTTAAAGTGGGCAATAGAAAATAATTGTGAAGTAGAGAGAACACTATTTGATGAGTTACCTAATATGAATATACATATAGAAAATCCAACCCCAAATATTATTAATATATTTTAAATTTTTTATTTATGTTAAATAAAAAATAAAGATCAACAACTAACTCTTGTTCTTCCTTCTTCTTGATTTTAAAGATCTCTTACTCTTCCTTAGATTCCATTTTATTATAAAATTATTAAATTTTATTTTATAAAAATTTAATATTGATTTGGATCATTGTAACGATTATAATAATCATTTTTATAATTTATAGCATGATAAATATCATTTGGAGTAAGATTATCAGTTCTTAATAACCAGTATCTTTTCAGATATTCAGGTGGATTACAATTATAAATAGACTTACAATTTTTTCCAGAATCTTTAAAAGTAATATTATTTGTAGAAACTAACGTCATATTATCTATATCAGGATTTGCCCCATAAATATTAAAAAGTTTTATGTTATTAGAATTCATTTTATTATTGTATATATAATTTATATTCATAATTTTTTTTCTATATCATCTGTAAAAACTAATTCATAATCTAATATTATATCATCAAATTTACTAGGTTTTGATAGTAAAGGAATATTTGTTTGATATAAAAAATATTTTCTTAAATCACTTGTATATATTTTTTTTTCATCAGTATTAATTATACAGTCATTAGATATTAAATAATATATTTTATATTCCTTTAAAGCTAGTAAATATTTATTATATTGTTCTTCGTTAAAATCTTTTAATCCCAATTTACATTCATATATAATATTTTCTGGAATATTTATAAAATCAAAAATACAATTTTCATATTTAAATTGTGTTCCTATTAATTCTCCGTATTTATTTTTTAATAATAATTCCCAAAATTTTTCTTGAGATTCTGAATTTTTCTTTGCTATTAAAAAAGATTTTGCACCCTTATATTCAATTCCTCCCTCTTTCTTAATATCTTCAACAATATTTACTATATTTGGTAAATCATATGAATTTATAAAGTCTTTAAAATCATTTCTTGATAAGCCAGTTTCTGATTCAAATTTTTGTAACCATTTTGTAGGAGCTTTTATATCATATGGATTTTCCTCTTCTTTAATAAGTCTATTTAAAATTTTTTCTTTTAGTTCATTAATACTTTTTAGATAAAAATTATAACATAATTGCTCGCTCTCTTTTAATTCTATTTTTAAATCATTTAATTCTATCAAGTTAAAAAATTTGTATTTATTTATAAAACATTCTCTTTCATCTATATTATTCTTAATAAAAAGTGTTTGTGGATTATATTCTATAACTTTATTATAAATATATTCATAATTTTTAAAAAAATCTTGTTCAATTAGCCATTTACAATATTTCCTATCTTTCAGTAAATCATCTAAAGTTTTATTTTTGTATTTTCCAAAAGTAATAGTATTTATATTAAGATCTGACATTTTATTTAGAAATTCATACTTTTAAAATGATTATAAAATATAAAATTATTTTATAAATACGATTTAATAATAATTTAAATATTATTTTAGTTTAATAAATACTTTTATAAACTGGTTTATCTGTTCCACCTTTTCTATAAAATATTAATAAAAATATTAAAACTATAATTAAAAATATTATAACACCTGCTCCAACCTTTATAAAAAGATCTTTTTTATCATCAGGTATATTAGGCACTAATGAATTACTGCTTTTTTCTTCTTTAGTTGTAGGAAAAATACTTTGCAATTTATCTTTCAAATTTTTATCTGTTTTAATTTCATCTATTATATATTCAGATTTAATTTCATTTGTATCTAAATTTTCACCTTTTTCTTTAATATTTAAATCATATTGACTATTTATTTCTTTTATTATATAATTTAATTTTGAAATAGTATTATCAACAATATCATAACCATTTTTAATTAATTCAGGATCGTTTTTTATTTTTTTTAAAAAATTAACGATTTTATCTTTATCCTCATCAAAAGTTTTATTATCTTTACTATCTTTTACTTTATTTTCTATCAATTGTTTAATTTCTTGTTCTTTAAGAACACTTATGTCTGCTATACATAATCTCCAATCATCACTTGTACAATCATTTAAAATATTCATAATATTAAAAGATTTTTTTTCTTTATCAGGATTATATAATGGATTTTTTTCTTCACATACACCAACGTTTGTTCTAACAGTACCATCTTCTCCTATAACATTCTTTATAACGCATTCTTGATCTTTTGCACAATCTGAATTATCTTTACAACCATCGCTATTATCTTCTAGAGCCCTCAAACCTCTTTTTCTTTTTTCATTTTTAGTTTCTCTATGTCTAGAATCCGGTATTTTTTGTTGACATGGATTAATACATTCTTTAATATTTGACGCAACTAATGAATTATATGAACATTGTCCTTTATTTAAAGCATATTCAGATGTACACATTCCATCACAATAAAAAGCTCTATCTTCTGGTTCAGCATTTTGTAAACATTTTACACAATCTTCTATCTTATCATCATTTTCTTTCTTATTATTACTCCAATTTTTTCTTACGCTACAATCAAATTCAGGGTATGGAGTTTTAACATTTGGTGCATATTTGTTATTATAATTAGGATTTTCACTTTTAGAATAAGGATTTACAACTATATTTTGTGGATTTTGGACTTGCGTATAAGGATTTACAACTAGATTCTGGTTTGGTTGATAAGGATTTAAATTTTGTGAATTTCTAGCATAATGATTTTTAGGAACATAAGTTTCTGTTGGATATACCTGTAGCATACCATTAGGTTTTACCATATATCTTTGACTCATTTATTAATAATTATTTAATTTTTTTTTATAAAATTTAAATAAAATATGAATTATTTAAATTTACCACCTGGTCTGAATAGACGTAATGCTTATTCAAATTTTATTGATACAATAAGAAGAAGAAGGAATAATATTCTAACTGTTTATAATAGACATGTATTAAGTATTACACCAATCAGAAGAAATTATAATAGAGATAATTATATAAATAATTATGATTTTTTTTCATCTTTAGAAGATGTCAAAATTGGTTTAATTTCTAAAAATTTATTGAGTAAAAGTATAGTAAAAAATTGTGAGATAGATAATTTTTGTGTAATTTGTCAAGATGATATAGAAATAGATAGTATAGTTAGAGAATTAGATTGTTCACATGAATTCCATATTAATTGTATAGATAACTGGTTTACTGAGAATAAAAAATGTCCTATATGTAAATATGAATTATAATTCACCATGTTAGATTATTAAGATCAAAATTTTCAATTGGATTTGTAATTTTTTTTAGCTTATTTATATATATATTTAATTCTATTCTATACATAATATGTGAAATAATAATTGTATTTTCAAAAAATTTATTATATAATTGATAATAAGATTTTGGTAAAATTTCCTTTGAATATACACTTATAAAATCATTTTCATTATAAGAATTTATAAATTCATTCTCATAAAATGATTTTATAATAGGTCGAAATTTTATATTATAAAATTTAGTTTCATATAAAAATCTTGCTGAGTTTTCTCCTAAATACTCATCTATTGTAATTTCTTTTAAACTATCAGTATCGATCTCATCATCTAATAAAATTAAATATATTCTATTAACATCAATAGCCAAATATTTTTCATATTTATTTGAATCTTTTAATTTAACCTTTTTTATAGGTTTATGTTTTGTCATATTATCTTCAAAAACTCCTTTTGAATTTATGAAAAAATCATATAAAAAATTTTCCATTTATAAGAATGATTTTTTTTTTAAAATTGATTTATGAAAATAATATAAAGACATAATCAAGGATATGGCAAATTATAGTTATCTTTTAAAAGTTTTATATGGTAATGAAACAACTATAGATTATGAAAAACTTAGTGAAATATTAAATAATATAGATTGTGATTATTTATCCTCTTTAACAGATGATAAAGATTTTTATGGAAAGCCTTTTAAAAAATTAGAAACATTTGAAGATTATGCAAATAGATTAGATGATCGTTGTCTTTGTGGATACTTAACTCCTGGTACTATTGAAAAATTATGTAAATCTGGTCTTTATATGAAAAATGAAAATAATAATAATCCTATAATGTATTTTGAAGAAGAAGGATGGGAAAGATTACATTATTTCAAGTTTTTTCCAGGAACAGAAAAGGTTGAACACGGTACATATGCATTTAATTTTAATGAAAAATATTATGAAGAAAAGTATGATAAACAAAACTCAAGTTTTTTAGAAAATGTAAAAACAAAAATTCTAAAGAGTTCATTTGACGAAAAAAAATGGGATTATATTTCTGAAAGAAAAAATGATTATATGCTAAACTTAATATATGATGAGAGTACAAATTGGAAAAAATATTTATTAAATTATAATAAAAAATATTCTGAAAAATATTCTGAAAAAGATTATAAACTTAGTACATATCTTACCCTTTGTGGTTTAAGACATGAAGATATTATTAATAACCCTGAAAAGTATAAAGATTTATTAAAAGAATTAAAACTATAATTTATTATATAAATATAATAAATTATATTAACTATATTATTCTACTTTTACATCTCTTAGTTCTTGTACTTCTTCCTTTGATTCTTGTACTTCTTCCTTTGATTCTTGTACTTCTTCATTTAATTCTTGTACTTCTTCCTTTGATTCTTGTACTTCTTCCTTTGATTCTTGTACTTCTTCATTTGATACATGTTGAAATTTTTCACATTCTTCTTTAAAAGAATTTATTAAAGATATAACTTCTTCTGTATTTTCATTTATACAAATTTCTTGTAAAAAATCTGCAAATTTATTGAATAAAGCAATATTATTATTTGATGAATTTGTAAAGAAATCAAGTGAATATTTTTCTTGTAATTTTATCAATTCATTTACAATTTCTGGTTTAGTAGAAATATTTTTTTGAAAATTAATCTGAAAATCTTTCATATCCTTTTCAAATTCTCGTGCTAAAGAACATTTTTCAAAATCTTCTTGATTTAATAAATTAATTTTTTCTAATCTTTGAATAAAATTTTTAATACTTTTTTTAACTAATGCATTATTTTCATATTTAATAGAAGTTGTTATAAATCCGTCTCCTTTATCAAAATTTATATAAAAATGAAGTATTTCTTTATTAGTTTCTAAATATATATTAGAAAAATCATCAAAAATAATTTTAGAATCTTTATCATCTAAAATTGTAGATAATGAATTTATTAAATTATCCTTTTCTAAAAAAGAAATATTAGTTACTTCAAAAGTATTACTTCCATTAATAATAAATTTAATATCAATACTTGCATCATCAGAACAAATTTCCTGGGGATTTAAGAATTCTTCATTAAAAGTAATTTCAAATTTTTTTACAATTAAAGGTCTCATTTTTATAATATTTCATACTTTTTAAATTATTTATTTAAATTATTTATTTAAAAATTTTATGTAAGCCATTAAAAATATGCATATGTACATATAATGCTAAATTTGCAGGTACATATCCATTTGAAATAGTATTACACTTTGTACAAAAAGAAAATTCAATATTTGTAGAATCGCAAATACTTATATATTTAGGTATATAATTTTTTTCTTTTAATTCTTTAATTATTTTTAAAAAATTTTTTATACGTTTATCTATAAGTTTAATCTCTTCTTTAATATTTTTATTATATATTTCTAATTCTTCAGTGTCATAACTCTTATCTCTTGGATTATTTTCATTTACCATAATGGTTCTTGTTCTATGTATAGAACTTAGATCATATGGATCTTTAAAATAATCTTTTTTATTTAATTTATCACCATTACAAACAAAATAGTCTAAATCTATATCTAAAATATAATCATTATCATTAATAATTTCTATTAATTTGTTTAAAATATTTTTTTGAAATTTTCCGGTTTGTATTTTTGCATATACAGCGTTATTTTCTTTGTTAATTTTAGTTGTATATGATAAATCGCAAAGTACATCATCTTTAAATTTAATATCATTTGAATATGCATATATGTTTTTTTTATATTCTTTTAAAAAATATTTGGAAACAATATTTGGATCAGGAACCCATTCAGGCATACACCAAATATAATTTTGTATACCTGTTGTAAATAATACACCTGATATGGCAGCTCCAATATCCCATACTATTTTTTCTGCATTTTCTAAATATATTTTATCTTTGGTTTTAATATACTTTTTATATAATTTAGGTAATAAACTACTATCTTTTATATTATTCATGTCAGGATGTGTATCAAAATGTAATATTGTAAATTTATTTTCTTTTAAATTTTTTTTCATATAAAATGGTAAAATATGATTATGTTTAGTAACCATTATTAATGAAATATTATGTATTTTATTTATCTTTTTATAAAAATATATTGAATGAATATATAATTCAGACCATAAATTTTGATCTAATGCATATTTATTTCTTTTTATTAATATATTAAGCAATTTATTAAAAGTTTTTTGATGTTTTTTTGTTAAATTAAAATTATTTTCTAATTCTTGAATTTTTATTATATTTATATTTTTACTAAAAAATATTATAAATTCGTCTAAATTTTTATTAATTAAAGACATTTATTTTAAATAATATTATAATTAAAAAGTAAAATATTATTTAAAATAAATGTTTAATAAAATATTAAAAATAATTACAGGTATATCTTTAATAACCTATTCTTTAGGACATGCATTTATGAAGTTTCCAATTGCAAGAAGAAGCAAATATGGAGATTATTATATTGAAAATGATTTAGTTGACTATAATATAGCATCTCCATTATATAACGGAAAAGATAATTATATTTTTCCATGTAAAGGATTTCCAATAGGACCCGTAATATCAGAAATAAATTCTAATACAATAAAAATACAAATAGAACCTAAGCTTTCAAATGGCATATCTGTACATGGCGGAGGTCATTGTCAATTCGGAATTGTATATGATGATAAATTTTTTATAGTAATAAAACAAATTATCAGAGATTGTTTGATTAATACATCCAATTATGAGTTTACCATAGAAAATTTACCTAATAGAAAAGTAACTGTTTTTTGGACTTGGATAAACGCAATTGGTAATAGAGAATATTATATGGATTGCGCAGATGTTAAAATTAATATACCAAATAATAATATAAAAGAAACTATTATACATGGCAAAGAACTAATAATTGCAAATATTCTAGGATTTCCAACAATACCAGAGTTTCCAGAACAAGGAATGTATGATGGTAGAGAATTGTTAAAATATGCAAGAAATAGAACAATAGTATTTGCAAAAGATATTCCTGCTAAAATAAATACATGTACTACATATTATACAATAAAAACTTCTCCAACTGAAAATCCAATAGGTACTTTATCTACTATACATACTCCAACTATTTTAACTACTCTAAGCACTCCAACTAAAAAAACTATTATTCCAATAGATGATAAAATTTCTAATTCTTCTAATAAAAATAAAATTTATTTTACAATATTTTTTATATATATTTATCTTGTTTTTACATAAATTATACTTTGAATTATATTTTTAAATCAAAAAAAAATTTATTTTAATATATAAAATAAATATGAAACCAAAAATAAAGAAAGATAGTATTTTTGTTTCTATTGCAAGTTATAGAGATCCGGTTTGTAATTCTACGCTGAAATCTTTATTAGAAAATGCAGCAGAACCAAATAAAGTTTTTGTGGGTATTTGTCAACAAAATGATAATAAGGAGGATCAAGATTGTTTGGAAAATTATGAAAATAATAAAAATATTAGAATAATAAGAATTCCACATTATGAAGCAAAAGGACCTACATATGCAAGATATTTATGTAGTACATTATGTGATGGAGAAGAATATTTTTTTCAAATAGATAGTCATACTAAATTTGTTAAAAATTGGGATAAAAAATGTAAAGATATGATAAATGAAATAAAAAATAAAGGATTATCAGATAAACCAGTATTAAGTCATTATCCAAAAGAAATAAAAGATTATGATAAATATGATCAAAACTCTAAAAAACACACAGAAAGTGTTCCAAGAATGTGTAAATCATTTTTTAATAATAGAGATATGATTTCATTTATGGGAGCAGAAATATTAAATACGAATGGCGAATATTATCAAACTCCTTATGTAGCAGGTGGTATGATGTTCTGTGAAAGTTATTTTTTAGATGAATTACCATATGATCCTGATCTACCATATTTATTCGTGGGTGAAGAAATATTACATAGCATTAGATTTTATACAAATGGATGGGATATCTTTACACCAAAAGAGAATATAGTTTTTCATGAGTATACAAGATCAGATAAACCAAAAATATGGACTGATCAAAAATACTCCGACAAGGATGCGTTTGAAAAGGTTAAATATTATATAGGTTTATATAATAATGATTCTAAAATCTCTAAAAATTTAAAAACTAATATAAATCACTATGGTTTAGGTTCTAAAAGAAGTCTTAATGATTTTTATAAATATGCTGGTATAATTAAAAATAATAAATTAGTTAAAAAAAATTTTTGTAAAAGTAAAAATATTGCAACTAAAGAGGATATATTCAATAGTAATGAAAAAAATCATAATCGTAAATTTGATATGAAAGAATATAATGAAGAAATTTTACCTTTAATAAAAGATGATGATGATATTTTTGAAAATTTTGAAATTTTACCTAAAAGTAAATCAGGAAAAACTTTATTTTTCTGTTTGTTTGTTCTTATTATAATTACAATAATATTCATAATATTTTTTGTAAATAAAAATAAAAAAACAAAAAGAAAAATGTAATTTTTTCTTTTATATAATTAAAAAATGAATGATACACAAAAAGAAATTATGCTTTACATTATAATATTTTTGTTATTTTATGTTTTATCAAAATCTAGTGTTTATTTTACAAAATATTTGAAAATTAATGATGATACTTCACTTTTATTAGCAGGTTTAATTTTTGTTGCTTTACTTTATTTATTAAAAAATATAGGAACCCATAAAGATAACTTTTATTTTGAATTAACACCCGAAAAACATTGTGAAGGAGGTTCATATATGTATAGTTCCGATCCAGTTAAGAAAAAATTTTGTTCTCAATTTAGTCAAAATGATATAGCTAATTATTCTTGTTGTAACGGATTTCATGGAGCTCCAGTACATTGGGAAAGAACTAGCATGTCAGATGATAAATGGGAAAATAAAATGTGTAATGGAAATTTTAAGGAATATACTGATCCACAAGTTCTTTAAAAATTTTAAATTGATTTTTTTTTATTTGAAAAAATAAAAAAACATGAGTGAATTCAAAAAAAAATGTTACAAGTGTAAAAGAAGGAAGTTAATAATTGAAAGTTGTAAATGTAATTTTGAATTTTGTTTGGATTGTTTACCATTCTTTAATCATAATTGTATTTTTGATTGGAGAAAAGAAAATAAAAATATATTAGAAAGGACAAATCCAAAAATCGAAGCTATTAAAGTTTCAAGTATTTAAAAAAAAATTGATTTATAAAATATTTTTTTTTAAATAAAAAGCAAATGTTGTCAGTGACAAATAATTTGATACATGGCGATAATTTGAAAACCCCAATAAAAAAAGTAAAAAATAAAACATGCTGGTTTTGCGAAAGAAAATGTGAACAATTTGTTTCTATTTGTGAACACTGTAAAGTAGACAGAAAATTTTATAAAAAAAATAAAAAAATTGAAAAGTTTTTTTAACTTCATAATTATTATTTACACTCTTGAAAATATGGTTAAGAATATGATTGATTATGATTATGAACAACAGGAATATTATTCTAGCGAAGAATATGGTTCTGACTCTGACTCTGAATATTATGATTATCGGGATGATCCTTTATATAAAATGTTGTATCCTGAAATTACAAATGAAGAATTAGATTATATGCATGAAAATTATCCTGGTAAATATGTAGGAGAATCTTTTAAAAAATTTCCTAGAATTATTGAAGTTAGACAAAAACCTATGAGAATTACAAAAGAAACATTTAAATTAGAACCAATTGTTAATAACTTTTTTACTAAAAAACTTGAAAAAAAACCAGAACAAAAAGTCACAAAATTAGAAGAAAAAGATACTCAAAAAATTAAAGAAAAGAAAACATGGAATGTTAGTAATGTTAGCAATATTAGTAATAATATAACAACATTCCAAGAAAAAATTGCAAACCAAGAGTTTCCTACATTAGAAACTATGGTTTCTAAAATTCATTCTAAAAATTTAAAATTAGAAATAAATAAAGAAGAAGAATGGATAGATATAAAGAAAAAGGATAAGAAAAAGAAAGTTTCTAGTCCATCTTCTTCATTATGTTCATTTAAAACAAATACAACTTCATCAAGTAATAATAGTTTTACTAAATTATGTGTTTACTTTATTAATAAAAAGGATTGTCCTCATAAAAATAAATGTAGATACGCACACAGTGAAGAACAATTATTAATTAAAAATTGTTGCTTTGACAAAGATTGTAAATTTTTAAAATATAAAGATAATAAATATTATAATTTAAGTTCTGAAAAAATATGCAAATATATTCATTCTTTTGAAACAAAAGAAGAATATTTTATCAGAATAAAAAATGTAGAAGTTAAAAACCCAACAAAAGATGTTAAACCAGAATTAAATAAAAATATTGAGAATACTATAGAAACTTTAGATATTAATAAGTATAATTATACGAAAAAAGCTAATATTGTAGTTACACCTCATATTCAGATAATTGAAAAAGAAAAAGAGGAAAAAACAGAAACAGTAGTAAATGAAATTAAAGATGACTGGATTCAAGTTAAAATTCCAAAAACAAAAACTGAAAAAAGTAGAGATAAGGCATTTGATATTTTAAGTGATAAAGATAAATTAAAAGATAAATTAAAACATACTAAACTTTGTTTATCTGTTATTAATAAAACAATTTGTCCACACAAAAATAATTGTCGTTATGCTCACAATATTAAGGAACTCGTGGTTAGAGATTGTTTATTTCAAGATGAATGTAATTTTATTAAAAAAGAAAAGGTTAATAATAACTATATTTATAGAAATGTTAGTAAAACAAAAATTTGCGAATGTAAACATAAAGATGAAAGTTCAAATAATTATTATGAAAGAATAGGTTTAAGTACAATTAAAAAAGTTAACTTAAAATAAAAAAGTTAAATTTAGAATAAAAGAATTTTTAAATATAAAATAATATTTTATATTTAATTATTAGTATAGAAAATATGGTTGTCGTATAAGAAGTCATAATCATTGTAATTATGATTGTAGTATAAAACATTTTATTAATGAGAAATGTGAAAATACAGATATATATTGTATATCAAAGTTAAATTTTTTTAAAAGATATAATTTACAAGATTTTATAATTATCGATAATAAATTATAAGATTTATACTATAATTTTTTTTAATTTTTTATTATTCATTAAAATAAATATGAACTATTTAAGTTTAAATAATGCTTATAAATCTAGATATAAAAGATTTTCTGAAAATTATCAAATATTATACCTAAAATTGATTGGGGAATGATATGGTGTAAATAAATTATATTAATATACTATAAAGTCTAAAAATATATTAAAAATTTCTTTAAAAATTTAAAATTATTATAACTTAAAATAATAATTTTTTTTATAAAAAATGAGATCAACAATAGAAGATGTTAGTAATTTTGTTTTAAGTTTTATAGAATCCTCTAAAAATAAAAAATTAAAAGAAGAATGGACTTCAAGTAATACACAGGATAGATTAAAAAAAATTTTTATTAAAAATGATCCAAAAAAACCAAAGAAAAATAAATCAGCATATTTATTTTTTTGTGAAGAAATGAGACCAATTTTAAAGAAAAAATATCCTGAATTTGAAAATAAAGATATACTTAGAAATTTAGGTTTAGAATGGGAAAAAATAAAAAATACTAAAAAATTTTTCAAATATCAAAAATTTGCGGATAATGATAAGGAAAGATATGTAAAAGAATTACAAAATTATGAAAAACAAAATTATGAAGAAAGTGATAAAGAAGAAAGTGATAAAGAAGAAAGTGATAAAGAAGAAAGTGATAAAGAAGAAAGTGATAAAGAAGAAAGTGATAAAGAAGAAAGTGATAAAGAAGAAAATGATAAAGAAGAAAGTGATAAAAAAGAAAGTGATAAAGAAGAAAGTGATAAAGAAGAAAGTGATAAAGAAGAAAACAAAATATCAAATATTCCTAAAAATAAAGATATTTGTATAGAAAATAATGAAAGTGATAATGAAAGTATTGGTTCAGATATTCTTAATCAAATAGAAATAATTATTAGAGAAAATAATAAAGAAAAAGAAAAAAATAATGAAAGTTCTTTTGATAATTTTTATAGTAAAAAAATGAAAAAAATGAAAAAAAAATATCCGGATTTAAGTGAAGATAAAATACATAAAAAAATTAAAAAAAAATGGAAAAAACTTAGTAATGAAGATAAACAAAAATATTAAAATTTAAAATTGAAATTATTAGTATTTCTATAAAAATTTTATAGAAATGTTCAGTAAAATTTTAAAAAGAAATTTAGTTACAGTTGTTAATCAGGGAGAATTTTGTTATAGAGAACTATTAGGATCTAATAGAGTATTATTGAAACCAGGATTACGTATAAATTTACCTATTTTACATAAAATACATAGAGTTGATATGAGAGAAACTGGTAATACAATAAATAATATATATGCATTTACAAAAGATAATGTCCCTGTTACCTTAAGTGGAACTTTATTTTATAAAGTTTTTGATCCTGAATTGGCTTGTTTTGGAGTTAATGATTATAAAGATTCTGTATTAGCAGTTGGAGAAAGCGCTACTCGTTCTATTATTGGTAGATTTGAGTATGATCATATTATTAGAGAAAGAAATGATATTAATAAAGAATTAATAAATAATATTGGAGATAGTATATCAAATTGGGGAATTAATTGTACAAGATTTGAAATACAAGAATTTAATCCACAAAATCATGATATTCAAAAACAATTAGAAAAACAATTAGAAGAAGAACGCAAAAGACGTGCAAATGAATTAGAAAATTTAGCTAGAATCAATACAGCAGAAACGATAAAGAAAGAAATTGTATTAAAATCAGAGGCTGAATTAATTTCTATTAAAAATAAAGCTGATGGTGAAAAATATGCAGTTGAAATGCAAACAAAAGCTATTATTGATCAAATTAAAACTTTAAAATCATCAGGAGTTAATGCTGAAGAATTTATTTTAGAATATAAAAAGATTGAAGAATTTGGAAAAATATCTCAATCTAAAAATAAAGAAGTATTTTTCGTAAATCCTTCTAGTATTATACCTAATTCAAAAATTATAGGTGAACAATTTAAAAACTAATTTTTATACATTAAGTATAAAAATTAAATATATTAATTATAATAAATGAATTATAATAATACCGTGAAAAATAATTTTCTTGATAAACATTTTCAAAATCATGATATTAAAGAAAATTTTTGGTCATGGAATGGATAATGGGTTCCTGGACCAGTTTATTTTGAAAGACCTTTTTTGATGGGTTGGAGAAGAAGATTTTGGTAAAAATTATATTGCAGCTTTTATTAAAATATCATAAAAATCGTTAATTTTTTCTTCTTTTTTATTAGATAATTCTATAAGAAATTCATCTACTGAAACCATAGCATCTTTATTATATTTTGGTTTTTTTAATATTAAATTATATACATCAACTTTTTGTTCGCTTTTAGGTAAAAATATATGAGATCTAAATCTTGCTCCTCTACCAACAACTTGTTTTATTTTCTCATTATTCCAATGAGGCTCTAAAATTATTATATATCTGGTATTTTTAAGATCTAAACCTTCAGCACCTGCACTACTAATAAATAAAACAGAAATTTTATTATCTTTATATTTATTTTTTTCAGTACCATTATATTTAGTTAAAGCTATCTTTCTTTTTGCAGGTGTCATAGAACCATTTATTTCGACCCATTTTATATTTTCCTTATCTAAACGTTCTTGTATTATATTTGAACCTGACTTTATCCAATTAGAATATAATAAAATTTTATGATTATTTTTAACACTTTTCTTTATAAAATCTATTGTCCATTCAACTTTTGGAGATGTCATATTTTCATCTATATAATTAACAGCTCTTCTTAACCCATTATAAAATACTTGTAAGTCGGCATTTCTATACATCATATCTAATTTTTCTGCATTTTCTTCCTCGATTGCTTTATATAATTCATAATATGCTGGTGTCATATAAAATTCTATTTCATGATATGTAACCGCTGGATATTCACTAGTATCATTGTTCTTAAAGTAAGAAATTTTATTCTTTAATAATTTTTCAATTTTATCGGCGTCATATGTTTTCTTATTAAATATTTTATAAACATTCTTAATATCAAATTCTCTATTATCAATCATTGCATATAAGTTTGCAAATTCTTCAGGATCATTTTGTATAGGTGTAGCAGTTAATAAAAATACTTGAGAAGCTATCTCAGTCGCTCTAAATAAACTTTTAACTCTTTTACCATCTTTAGTTTTTATTAAAGTCTTAAAATTATGAGCTTCATCTATTATAATTACAGAATTTCTGCAAAAATCTGGACCATCTTTATCTATCTTATTTATAAATTTTATATGCGTTGTAATTTGAACATTATCTTTAAATTTTACACCAACTTTTTCTAATTCCTTATTAAAATTTTCAACTAAAGATGTTGGTGTTACTACAAAAACTTTTTTATTCGGTTCATTTTGTAAAATACAACGAATAATTGTTATAGATGTTATTGTTTTTCCACTTCCAACTGAATGAAATAAAACTAATCCTTTAATATCTCGATTTTTTTTAATATAATTACATACTTTTAATTGATGTTCTTTTAATTTTACAGTTTTATATTCTGTGCATTGTAATGGTGATTCTGTAAAATTATTTACAGAAACATAATCTTTGGCCTGTTTTGCTTTTTTCTTTGAATTTTTAACCTCGTCATTGCAAAGTTTATTATAAAATTCTGTTATTTTGGATTTTTCAGTTATTTTATAACCTGTTAGTGGATTTATTGATTTATTTTTTTGAAATTTTTCACAATTATGTTTATATTTTTTACAAAATTCTTTGAATTGTTTATAAATAGGTCCGTTTTCTTTAATTTTTCTTTTAGTAAAAGGATTTAATAATTTATCTTTATCCCAATTATCACACATTTTTATTATATAAACTATAATAAAATTATTTAACATAATAATTTAAATTTTCAATGACATAAAAAGTAATAATTTGACCTCCACATACTCTAAATAATCTTAAATATATACCGTTCCATAATTTTTTTATTCCTTCATTATAAATAATATCAGAAAAAGCTTCTTTTATAGAAGTATAATTATATTTTGGATTCTGATATCTTGTTTTTACAACATCAAATGGATTACTTATTATAGGCCCAATTGAACTACTTAAAAATGCACATAAAGCGATTTTTAAAGGATTTGGAGATTCATTTTTATCAAAAAATAAAGTTTTTAATTTATAATAAGTTGAAAAATTAAATCCTTGATTAATACTCTGTCTAGTTGCTGTTGAAAAAAATCCTTTGTACATACCTTTTATTCCGTCTTTTTTTATTATATCATTTATAACATTTAATGGTTTAGTATTATTTGTAGTTTGTAAATTTGTTTTAACAAGTTCAAAAGGTGTTATAAATAAAGATTCAGTTAACCCTGCTGCTATACCAGCCCTAAAATTTTTATAATATTCATCATTTTTACTTTTTAACTTATTAAATGTATAAAATCTCAAAAAATATTTTATAGACATTTGTGAAGTAAATGGTACAAATCCTTTATATAAATTAATGATTTTTAAATTTTTATAACCAGGATACTGGTTAGACTGTCTAAGATTTTTTACAGCGTCAAAAGGTTGCATAATAGCTCCCTCTATTAATCCGGCTATAGGACCGAAAAAAATTTTTTTATCTTTCATATTTTAAAGAAATAAAAAAAAAATTTAAAAATTCAACTTATAAATGATTTTTTAATATGATTGTTGTATTTGTACAGATATATCTGATTCGTCTAAACCTGATGCTTTACACCATCCTTTTGGATATGCTCCAAAGACATCATTATGTGGATCACCTAAACCAACTGATTTTGAGTTAATTCTTATATAACCATCTTCACACCAAAAAGTACCCCAACTATTTCTTATAATCCAATATGTTTCTCCATTATCAATACCCCAACCAATAATACAAACTAAATGATTTAATTGAGCTGGATCTTTATTTTTAAATATTCCACCTTTAAAACTTTCTATTGGTATAGCATCTAAAGCTATAGTAACAGGACCATTTGTATATATTTCAGTCTTAATATATTCTTCTAATTCTCCTTTTTGCCACTTGTTTTTTCCCTTTTCTATTTCTTTATAAAATCTAGCATTTATATTTGAAAATCCTTCTATTTCGTATTTTTTATATGATGTAACTTCACAACATGGACAACAATCTTCTGTCTGATTTTTTGTATTTGAAATTAAATTATTATCATTTTCTCCTATAATAGAACATTTTTCATCACCTTTTGCTAAACATGTATAACAATCAGGTTTACATTTTTTTGGAAATGCATCTGCTTCATAAGACCTACATGTTTCATCAACTACGCCATTTTTTATAAGATGTTTAAAAACAATATATGAATCACCTCCTGTAAAACATGTCATATTTGGTAAACAATTAAGAAATTGTTGCACAGAGAATTCTATCATTGAAGAATTATTATTGCCATTATTTTTTAAAGCATTTAATATATTAAAACGGTCTGCTAAAGATTGCAAACTTGCAAATATAAAACAACTACCACAATATTTTGGGATATGTTGATTTCTTACTGGTACACAATAGTTTCCTGGTTTTAATTTGGGATATAATAAATGATTTTGTAAATTTCGCCAGTCAAAATTTAATGGAAGTTTTGGTACTTTCAATAAACGTAAACCTAAAGCATGTTGAGATCTCTTATATAAATTTATTTTATTAATAATTGGTGTTACACCAACTCTATATGCTTTTTTTGCGTATTTACTAGGTTTAAATTCATTAAATTTTGTTTTAATTTTTAATGATTGAACTCCTTTTTTTCTAATAGATTTTATTTTATAATTTGTGATAAAAATACCAAACACAAATATTAAAATAAGTAAAATACAAATTATAACTATACTGAGAGTTATTTTCATTTATTAAAAGTAAAATATTTTAATTTATATTTATTTTTTTTACACTTAAATTTTTAAATTTTTTATTTAAAACATGTTTTTGTATTTTAGGTATTAAATTTTTGAAAAAATTATCATTTTCACTATTATTTTCTATAAATTTAAATGGTTCGGCTATAATACAGTTATTATTTTGCGTATCATAAACTTCATCATAATCATCTAATATTATAGTATTATTTTTATTATAACCCTGCATTTTACATATGTCCCATAACATTGATAAATCTTTAGTTCCATTTTTTAATTTTTTTGATACATTACAATGATAAGAAAAAAATATATAATCTATATTTCTTTCAGGATGATCTTTCAAAATTATTTTTTCAATTATAAATAACGCATAATCTTTACTGGCCGCAGTCCATACACTTACATTAAAATTTTTAAATAAAAAATCTAAAAACTCTTGTAAATGAGGTCTTTCAAAAATAATATAATAATCTTCCATGGGTTCAAATTTAAACTTTTTTGCTTTTGTTTTATATTTTTCAAAATCATACTCTTCTGTAGCTTCTGCGGAAATTAAAGTTTCATCCAAATCTAATATAAAATTTAATTTTTTATCATTACTAATATTATTCATTTATTTATAAAAAGAATATTTTAATGAATATAAATAATTATAATATTATAGATTTAAAGTTAACATTTTTTACATAAAAAAATGGATATTAAATTTACAACCTTTTTATATAGTAAATATTCAAATACTTGTAAAAATTTTTTTGGTTTGGTTGAAAATATTCCTCCTGAGATAAAAGAAAATATGAAATTTACAAGTCTATGTATAGACAATGAAAAAATTAGAAAAAATGTTTTAAAATCTAAGTTAGATATTAAAAATGTACCTTGTATATTAATAATATATAATGATGGAAGAGCAGAAAAATTTGAAGGTGTTGATGCATTTAAATGGGGAAATGAAATTTTATTTAAAATAGAACAACAAAAACCTAAACTTCCTTTGAATGAAAATAATCAACATCCACAATATCAAACTAATAATCAGCATCCACCTCAACAAATGAATAATCAACATCCACCTCAACAAATGAATAATCAACTTCCACCTCAACAAATGAATAATCAGCATCCACCTCAACAAATGAATAATCAGCATCCACCTCAACAAATGAATAATTCAAAAAAAACACATGGTCCACCCCCATCTCATAATATAAAAAATATTAAAGAGCAAATGGATATTGCAAAAAGTAAAAATGAGGATGATGAATACGAAGAAGAATATGAAGAAGAATTACCAAAACCTTCTAGAAAAAAAAATAAAAAGTCCCAGCCTCCTAATTTTAAAGAAAAAACTAGTGTAGATGATTTATTATCTGATTCAGATAACGAAAATGAACATCAAAATATCATTTCCAATAATAATAAAGAACCTCCAAAATCAGCAAATACAATTAAAAAAGAAAGTCTTATGAATACTGCAATGGCAATGCAGAAGGCAAGAGAAGTGTCAGATAAAAATCTTAAAATTCCTTTAAATGGAGATAGATAAAAAAAATTATTTAATAAAACATTTTATAATATAAAAAATGGAATATGGAGACTTTATTGATTTTGTAGAAGGGAATACTGATTATGTAAAAAGAAATAGTGATTTATATACTAAACATGTTGGATATAGTGATACTAATGTTTGTATAGAAAAATTTTATAATCCTCATACTATAGATACTATTTCAAGAAAAGTAACACAACTATTAAAAGGAGTACATCCAGAAAATAGACCTATTATTGTCCCTGATAATATTATAAAAAATGTTATGGATAATATTTATGAATCTTATAGACCTGCGACAGGAGATATCTATGGGAGATATAATGTTCCTACAGGTACAACAACGGTAAGCTATGTTCAAGATATGATAGATCAGGTTATAGAAATTATCGTAGCAGATGTTAAAACTAGTTATGAAACAGAGGAAAATAATTCTAAATTATCTGTTTGGACGACTGTTCTTGGTTCATTTAATGATCATCAATTGAGATCACATCCTGTTATAAAAATTAAGAAACGACATGCAAATTATATGGAATTCAATATGAATTATTAATTTATATAAAATTTTTATATAAATTAGAAGTTAATTTTTTCTTCAAACAAAGTACCTATTGATCTATATAGATTTTCATTTTTTATAATTCCATGATATTCGTATGAAACTTTATTAAAATTTTCTCTGAATTGATTGATTGTAAGATTTCCACCATATTCTTCTAATAATCTCCAATGAGGAGCCTCATTTATAATCATATTTTTACTTCCTAATATATCATTATACATTTTTATTAAAAGAAATTCTGATTGTTCATATAATCTATTATGTTTATTATCTTTAATAAATGATTTACAACAATTAAAAGAGCAAAAAATGCCATCTGTTTGATAATATTCTTCCTTATTTATAACTAATTGAGAATTTTGTTTATTATTAATAGTGCTAAATATGAATCTATTTTTATCTATTAATTTTCTTTTAAAACTCGTTATATTTTCCTTAATAGTATAATTATCTTTACTAACTTCAGAATGATAATTTTTAACAGCTTTACTTGATATATAGGAAATTGGACAACCAATAGGTAAACAATTAAATGAATGTCTACACCAAAAACATTTATATTTATTTTTTTCTAATTCATTACCTGTTTTATAATCTATCATTGATATATTGCATTGATATATTTTTTTAGATTCATCTAAAAAAGAAATTACTTGTTGTGGTTTATTAAGAATGTTTTCAGATAATTCAGTTAACTTAGTTATATTTGTAGGTTGACTATCAATATTTGTAATATTAGATATTATGGTAATGCCATACATTTTATCAACTTTTTCAGTATCTACACCCTTTAAAGTGAAAACATATTTATTACTTTTTCTTTTTTTACCAGGAATCATTTTAATTTTATAAATATTACTTTTTATAAAATTCATTTTTAAATTTACTTATTTTTATTTTTTACTTCTTTTCTTTTACTTCTTTTACTTCTTTTACTTCTTTTACTTCTTTTACTTCTTTTACTTCTTTTACTTCTTTTACTTCTTTTACTTCTTTTACTTTTTTTTAATCTATTTTTTGTTATTCTTTTCATAGGTGACTTATGTTTTAAACTACATCTTCTTTTTATTTCTGTTTTACTTAAAGATGACGCTATTCTAGGTGTTTTAGATGTTATTTTGATACTTGGTCTACAATATGGATATTTTTTTTTCCAATCGCTAATTGATAATTTAGGTCTTCCACATGGTACTTTTTTAGGTAATTTACATACATTTATCCATTTTTCATTCATCCATCTACTTATTCCTGTTTTTGTTGACTTAGTTCCTTTATATTTTCCACCTCTTCTTTTATATTCTTTGACTACCCAAGCACTAGCATATGCTGAAGGCCATTTTTTAAATTTTTTCTTTGCATCTTCTATCACTTTACTATATAATTTTTGGTTCATAGGTGTAGGTTTCATTTATTAAAAAAAATATTTTATAATTTTAATATTTTAAAAGTTATAAAATAGTATAAATTTTTAAAAATAAAAAATATTTATATATTATAAATGAGTATTAGTACAGTTGAATCCACAAATCCTGTTAGTGAATATTATAAAAATTATGAATTTAAAAAAGAATTACCCATTATTTCTTGTTCTAATTATGAAGATGTTTTATCTAAAGCAAAAACTACTAAAACAAGTTGTATTTTATATAATAAAACATTAAATACTGTAAGTGATAAAAATATTAATATTGATTTAAGTTTTAAAGATATTGATATTATTTTAATTTTAAATGTTGAATTAAAAGGAAAATCATCTATGAAAGTTCAAGGTAAAAATTATTCAATATCAAATATAAGTTTTATTGATGGAGATAAAAATTTTGTTGCGCCTGAACATATTATAGATATTACAGCTGAAAATGTAAAAATTATTAATTTAAGTATGATAAATTTTAAATGTAAAGATTCTGATAAAGACTATATTAGAGTTAGACAAACTGCTAAAAATTTTCAATTATATAATTCTATGTTGAATGGTAAAACAAATAACGGAGTATTTTTAAGATTAGATTTTCCTTTAAATAATTATATTAATTGCTGTGTATTTAAAAATATTGATAAAGGAAGTACTGCAAATGGAGGAGAGGTTATAAGACTAGCTACTAGTGGTTTTGAAAATGATGATGCATTTTGTGTAATTGATAGATGTTATTTTAATAATTGTAAAAGTGATCCTGAAATTGTTTCAATAAAATGTTCTTCAAATACTGTTAAAAATTGTATTTTTGAAAATAATGGAAGTAGTAAACTAGTTTTAAGAAGTACACACAGGGATACTATAGATAATTGTTATTTTTCAGGTTCAGGTATGCGTGTATATGGAACAAAACATGTTATAAAAAATATTCAATTGGTAGACAATGCGAACATATTGTTAGATAATAAATCAGGAAGTGGTTATGTAGTTGCAAAAGATATAATAGTTGATACTGTTTATTATGATAATGTAAAAACACCAGTAACAAATGATGGGAAAAACTGTAAAGTTACTAATGTTGTAAAAGGGTTAAAAATAACAAAAGAAATGCTATTAACTAAAAATAGTATTCCATTTCCACCACCACCTCCTCCTACACCTGAAATAGAAGTTGAAATTATACCAAAAATTGTTGATAAAAATAAAATATATAAATTAAATAAAGATTTATCAGAAGACCAAATAAAACAATTGTTAAATTAATTTCTATATAATTTTATAATTTAATATTATAAAATTATTTTAATAAATACTTGTAGAATCTACAACTGGATAACTTGCCATCATTGCAATTCCGCATTGTCCTTCCTTAGCACTAACATTTCTTTGTAATAAAATATAACCATCAGAACCCCAACTAGATCCCCATGAATTCTTAACTTTCCAATAATCCTTTCCATTTAAAGTTCCCCATCCAACTAATAAAACTCCATGATCAAGATTAGTTCCACATTTACTTGTTAACACTCCAGAATGATAAAATTGAAAAGATAATTGGTCTGCCTCAATAGCAACAGCAACTGGTTGTTTATAAACTGCTTGCTGTAAAGCATTTTCATTATTTTGTTCTACATCAATAAAACTTGAAATCTTAACAACTTCTGTACACTTTTTACATGTACCATCACTTGCTTTATATTCATAACTATCTTCTGTACATAATCCATTATCAATGACGTATTTAAATCCATCATCCATAAGTCCTCCATTACAACCTTGATTTCCATAAGATCCAGCGCAGTCAACTAACTCTTGTTCAGATAAAGAAACTAATTGCCCTTTACTTAAAAACCACGCTCCTTCGACAGCTCCTGTCGTAGAAAAGGCCCAGCATGAACCACATTGTCCTTGATCTTTTACAGGAGTAACTGCTCCTTTTTCGCTCCAATCCCATTCTGTTGGGAGTTTTGAATCGAAATTACTTATAAAAATTTCATTTCCTAACTCAAATTTTCTAATAAAAGGTTTAGCCATATGAGTATTCTTAAATTCTTCTGGTGATAAGTCTGCAAATTGATTAATTTTCATTGTCCAGCCTAAATTTTGACTATTATGATTTTCAATTCTTTCTAAATTTTCTTTAAAGATATTATAACGATTATCTAATTCGTTTTCACCATAATTTTTATTATATTTTTTTATAAAATCAATAAATTTAATTTTAACGTCTGATTCCTTAAAATATAAAGATTGAGATAATCCTAAAATAGATAACAATAAAACAGAAATTTTTTTAAACATTTTTATTTAAAAAATTTAAACTTTAAATCTTATTTTAATAATACATATTTTGATACCCGGGACATGTTTGACCTAAATTTTCTTGATAATTTTCTTTAACTTTTGAATACATATTTTTTATATTCTTATTTCTAGTTTTTAAAAATCCTATATTACCTAGAATATATGTGACAACATCATCTTTTGTTCTATACCCATTATTTTTAAATACATTTACAACATCATTAGTAATATTTTTATTAATATAATCTTTTAAAAAATTTTCATCTGCAGTATAGATGTTCATACCTTTTATTTTTTCCTTATCTATATCATCAATACTTGTAGAAATACCAAGATTTATAAAATCAATTATTTCTATTTGACAATGTGGATTTATAAGATATACCTGACACCATCTATTATGTCCATCTAATATATGTCTATTATCTCCTCCAGTTACAATTTTACTACCTAAATTAACAGGTTTAAATTCTCCCTTTAAAGATTCATCTACTATTTTAGGGTTTTGCAAAACTTTCTTTAAAGTATCTTCTATACTAATATCATTTTTAAGTGGTAATAAAACTCTCGCATTTACCTTTTTTTCTTTAAAATTCAAATTTTTATTCATTTTTTTCAATACTTTTATTGTTTGTATAAATTTAGGATCATTAATATTTTGTTTTAATTTATCTTTAAAAAAAGATAATTCTCTATCACTTAAAATATTTTTAAGATAGTTATTAACATCAAAATTATTATAATTTTCTATAAAGTTATCATGTGTCTTTGGAGTTAATACCTGAAATCTATAATTTTCTTCTGTTGATAATTTTTTATATATTAAATATATTAATATTAATATTATAAGAATAAATACTCCTATCATAATATTTTCTACCATTTTATTATTTTGGGTTTTCTTCTTCAAAGTCATTTTTATTTATAGCAAAATATATTTTTTATGTTTCTTTAATTTTCATTCCATTTTTTAAAAAATTTTTCGCATTATCATTAAATAATATATTAAGCATAACATATGGTATAGTAAATGTTACTGCAAGTACAAAATTTACTATTTTTTCCTCTTTACTTTTAGAACAATAAATCGCAATATAAATTGCGAAATATAATAAAAAGAATTCGAAAAATACAAAAATAATAGCTAAAAATAATATAAAAGTATAAAAAGATAAATTTAAACCTTTATTAATTGATCTAAAATCTAAAGAGAAATTTTCTTTTTTTTCTTTTTCTTTTGCTTCATTGTATTTTTCTAAACTACCTTTTAAAAAATTTATAGAAACTAACATATTTATTATATAAAAATAAAAAAAATATATTAAAATAAGTAATAAATGGATAGTGCACAATTAAAAAAATTAAGTTATGAAGATCTAAAATCAGTTGCACTGGAGATGGATATCAAAATACCAAAATCCAAAGAGGAACTCATTCAAAAAATGATTAAATGTTTTAAAGAATATGAAAATTATAAAAAAAATACAATTGATAAATATAAAAAAATATGTCAATTAGGAAATAAAGGTAAAGAAGGTATTACATATCTAGTTAAAACAAAAGATAATAACGAATATGCCATGAAAACTTTTAAAAAAAATAAATCTTCTGAAAAATTAAAATTAGAAGTAAAATTACAGGAAATGGCATCAAAAGAAGGTATTTCTCCGAAAATTATAGATTATGATACAGTTGGAAAATATATAGTTATGGAAAAATTAGATAAACATTTAAAAGATATTTTAGAAAATCAAAATGGTTTATTAACAATAAATCAACAAAAACAACTTATAAAAATATTTGAAACTTTGGATAAAGTAAAAGTTTTTCATGCAGATTCAAATATATTAAATTATATGTATAAAAATAAAAAATTATATATTATAGATTTTGGAATGTCTAAAGAAATTGATGATAAATTAATTAAAAAATTAGGTACTACTACGCCCAATATTGATATTATGACTTTAGGTTTTGTTTTAAAATTAAAAGAACATAATTGTCCAAAAAAATCATATGAATATTTGGTAAAATATATTTCTGATGTAAATATAGAAAAATTTCAACTTTTATAATATAAAATTATATTATAAAATTTATTCTCTATGAACATAAATTGTTGCTGTATGAATATTACTATTATATTCTATATCATCATCAATACTTAAAAATTCTCTACATAATGGACATTTTCTATTATTCATTGGTATTTTATTTAAACATCTTAAACATAATGAATGATCGCATATTGTTTTTTTTATAGTTTGATCATAACAAACGCAACATTCTTCATTTTTACCAAAAAGTTTAATATTTCTTTTTCTAATATTATTCATCTCTATTATATCATTTTTATGATAAAAACTATAAAATAATGGACTATATTTATATTCTTTTACAATTAAGTGACAAAAAAACAAAATATTATAAATATAATTTTTAAAATTATGTTCAGAATTAATATCAATATTATTATAAACTATATTTTGTAAACTATCAGAGTTATAATCATTGTAATTATTTACATTTAAACATATTTTTTTAATTTCTGGTAAATTATTAATATAAATCTGTATAAAACAATTAAACCCATCAATTTGATTAATTCCATCTAAATTAATAGTATATTGTTTAGATTCTTCTAATTTTTTTATAAAAGTTTTATATAAACTATTAGTTACTTGTGATAAATCATTTTTTATATCATCACTTAAAGAAATAAATGTATTTTCCATATTTTTTAATTCATAATAATCTTTAATTTCGTTAAAATGATAAAAGTTATTTATATATGTATAATCAGACATTATTTTTTCTTGAAATATTTTTTAAATTTTTTCAATTTTAAAAATCTAAAATATTTACAAATAGTAAAATGAATTATAATATTTTTATCATTCTAATTATTTTGATCATAATAATTATATTATGTATTTTTTTATTTTACAATAAATCGAATGAAAAATATGATAAAATATGTACTTTTGAAGATTTTAAAAAATATGTAAATATAAATAACAATTGTTATTATTATATAAGTGAAATAGATTATAATACAAATATATATAAAAAAGATTCATCTGGTAATTATATAAATACTGGGGCAGATGACATAAATATTAGTGATATATCTAAAAATATTTATTTTAATAAAACATCAGAATATATTAAAACTACATATAATTTAGATGATTTTCAATTGTTATATGGAAATCAGCAAAATCTAAATTTAACATATAAAACAGGCATTTTTGGTTTTATAGGTAAAGATAAATTAACAGGAGAAGGTATTATAGTTTTAAGAGGTACATCTAACTATAGAGATTGGTTAACAGATATTAATATAGGTTCAAGAAGTATAACTGATATTAAAGAATTTCAAAATTTAGGAATTCCTTCTTCGTTCAAGGTTTATAAAGGTTTTGCTTTATTATATGGTATTGAAAGACCTAATAATTCAAAAAATCCTACAGGTTTGTGTATTTCAAAACAAATCTTTGATTGGGTAAAATCTCATAATGAAGTTATAAAATATAAAATATCTGGTCATAGTTTAGGTGCTTCTTTAGCATCAATCGCATCGTATCAATTATTAAAAGTACATAATAAAAGTATTGAAACATTTCTATATGCATGTCCAAGAACTTTTTCAAGAGAAATTGTAAATGATCTTAAAAGTAATTTTCTAAATAAAATAGAAAATAATATTTATAATTTTTATAATGGTCAAGATTTAATACACTCCGCAATATTAAGTATTATTGATTTAGATAGTTCTCTAATAGGATTTAATATACCTTTTAGTGGTAATTCAGGGTGTTTTCAACATATAGGAAAACAACTAGGAATTGATTATGTTGATCCTTCATGGCCAAGAAATGAAAAATTTATATTTAATAGTCATTCTTTAGAACCTGGATATTTAGAAATTATAGAAGTTTGGAAAGAAAGAATTTTTAATAATAAAATATTTTTTATCAAAAATCCAAAAGATCTAATAGATAATAATTTAAATAAAATAATTTTAATTAAACCTGATAAAAATAAATTTAAACTATATTCTAATATCTTAAATAGTTTTTATAATAATATAAATCTTATATCAAAAAGTTTTTATCAAATATTAGGAGTTCCAACTACTTTTAATACAGAATTAAATAAATTAACATCAAATTTTAATATTAAAAATGCAAATTTATTATATGTATCACAAATTAATACTTTAAAACCAAATATTTCCTATCCTATAGGATTTATAGGAATATATAATGGAAAAGGAATAATTTTGTTTGGTATGAATTATGATAATTTTCCAGAAAATTTAAATTATAATGATGCATTACCAAGTTTTTTAAATGCAGTTACATTTACCGAAATAAAAGATAAAAGTGGAAATCCAATTTTAGGAAATTGTAAAATTGTCGAGGTATATAGAAAATTATATTTTAATAATTGTACAAGATCTTTTTGTATTTCTAATGGAATATCAAATTGGTTAAATATAAATAAAAATATAAATGAATTTACAATTATTGGTCAAAATGCTGGAACATGTTTTAGTATTTTAGCTGCATTAGATTTATATAGTAAAAATAAAATTATTAATGATATTTATTTATATGGATCTCCAAAAATTGGAGATTTAGATTTTGTAAAAAATTATAATAATATTTTAGGAAATAAAACATATGTATTTTTAAATAATCAAGATCCATTTGTTTATCTTCTTCCTTATATTTCTAATATATATGGCAGAATTATATCTACAAATTCTTTAAATATTTTTTCACAAGTAGGACAAATATATAATTCCGATGGAGTACCTAGTGGATCAATGTGTGAATTTAAATATTTTGATTATATAAGAAATCCAAGAGCATATGTAAATGTTAATGATTGGGATCAAATTTTATCATAATTTAATATTATTATAATGATAATTATTATAATAATAATTATTATAATATTTTTAGGTATTTAAATATTATAGTTTTCCTTTTACAGGTATATTTTTTAATGCCCATGTTAAATTTAAAACTTCTGTTGTAAATGCACTTTCAAAATTACTAATTTTTTTAGTTAATTTCCTTATTTTCCTTGGTCTTAAACCTGTTGTATCAATATTAAATTCTACATAAATTTCAATTTTTTGTGATCCAAAGTATTCTAAAGGTATACTTATATCATTTTTAGACACATCAATATTAAAATTTTTAACACCCTCTGGTGTTAAATTTGATTCTAAGAATTTTTCAACAGTTTGATAAAAACTATCTGTTTGAACTTTTTCAAAATTAATTGCCTCATAATTTAAAGCTTTTACCAAAGTAGGTTTAGAGGCTGCTAAAATTTCATTTGAATAAATTCCTTTTAAATATTCTTGATACCAATTGTTTTCCTTATTATTTTTAATTGGTGAATTTTTTACAAATACTGTAACATTATTAATATTTTTTATATCATCTATTGTAAATTTTATATTTCCATTAAATTTTACATATGGTAATTCTGAATATAAAGTCAACGGTGTAATAAATTTTATTTTTAAAGGGGTACCTAATCTAGAAAAAATGTTAATATCTTTATTAATTTTATAATCTACATTATTTTCTAAATTATAATATAAAATGTCTGTATCTAATATTTTTTTAACATTTTTGAAAGAATAAAATTCAACATCAATATTTTCAGGTTCTCCATTAATATATTTTATATAAAAATACATATAATCTGCTCTTTCTAATAATATTTCTTTTATATCAGAATTTATACTAACAGTTTGTGTATGTATTAATGAATTATTTGCATTAAAATAAATGAACTGTAAATTAATCGGAATAGAACATCTTATTCCTACTATATTAGTATCATTATAAATAGATTTTAAATAATAAGGTGTAATATTTTTTTCTGGTAAAGTCATTAAATAATTCCAATATGTTTTATATAAATTATTTGAAACTTGAGCTTCTTTTTGAACTAAAGTATATACAAGTTCAGTATTTTCATATGGAAAAGAATCTAAATAATTTTTAATATCTATTACTCCGTCACCATTAATATCTACACTAGTACCAGTAATATCTATAATATCTACACCAGCTTCAGCAATATCTGTTTTAACTTCTCCAGAACTCAATAATTTTAAAGGATATAATTTCGCAATATTACTTTCTATATAAGTTATATCCGTACCAGGTTCGACATATTTTGCTAATTCGCCATTATAACTCATATTTAACATTTGTTGATATAAGATTTTTCTCTTATCTAATTCTTCTACATTTATAGGTACATTTTTAGTTAAGTTTAAAACTTTAATTGGTTTCGTCATTCTTTTTTATTTATTAAAAGAAAAAAAAATAAAAAAAAATAAAAAAATTAAACTTGTAATCAACTTTAAAAATTATGATTTAAATAAATAAAATTATTAATTAGAATGTTACTTATAGATGAATATATTGAATATTGTGAAAAATATAAAAACATATATATTAATTGTGCTGTTTTAATACAGGTAGGTGATTTTTTTGAACTTTATGGTGTTCCCGAAACAAATGAAGGAGTTGATATATTTAAATTATGTGATATAATGGAAATAGAAAAAACTAGAAAAAAAGTAACAACTACAAAGACTAAATCGCAACCTTATATGGCTGGATTTCCATTATATATAATAAATAAATATGTAGATATTTTGGTTTCAAATAATTATACAGTTATAATAATTGAACAAGTTACTCCACCGCCAAAACCTAAAAGAGAAATTACAAAAATAATATCTCCTTCTACTAATATCGAAAATAATGATATTAATAATAATTTTTTATTATCGTTATATTTTACATCCGTAAAAATTAATGAAACTGAAACTATAATCGCATCACTTTCTTATATTGATATTCAAACAAATGAAAGTTTTGTTTATGAATGTGTCGAAAATGATTCACAAATAAACTTAGAAGAAGTTAATAAATTAATAAAATATACTTTAAAACCGTCTGAAATATTAATTTTTACAGATATTAAAACTAAATCTAATAAATTTTTATTAGAAAAATTAAATATTTTTGTAAATTCTTTACCAAATATTTGCATTCACAATAGAATAAATACTATTATAGATGAAAACTATTTTAAATTATCTTATCAAAAAACTATTTTATCAAAGATTTTTAAAAATACTGGTTTATTAAGTGTTATAGAATTTTTAGAATTAAATTTTAAACCATTATCATTAATATCATTTTGTTATTTAATTCAATTTGTATATGAACATTCTGAAAAGATTTTGGAAGGTTTAAAAAAGCCTAAAATAATGGAAAATGAAAAATATATGCTTTTAATGAATAATGCAGTAGAAAATCTTAATATAATTTCAAAAGATAATAAACCAAGTAAAACTTCATCCATTCTAACTCTTCTAAATAATTGTAAAACTTCAATGGGAAAAAGATTTTTTAAATTTTCTTTATTAAATCCATTAACAAATGTTGAAAATATTAAAAAAAGATATGAAATGAATGATTTTTTTATACAGAAAAATATTTATCAACAATCAAGAGAATATTTATCAAAAATTTCTGATATAGAAAGATTATTCAAAAGAATAATAATAAAAAATCTTCAACCTTATCAATTTATATCTTTATTAAATTCTCTAAAATCTTTAAAGGAATTAGATAATTATTTAGTAAATAATAATTGTAATATTAATAATCTAAATTGGACAAATGAATTGTCTGAGGAATTAAGCAATTTTATTAATTATTGTGAAAATAAATTTAATTTAGATTCTATGGAAAAATTAGGATTAAATCAAATTAATAGAAATATATTTATGGAAGGTATATTTGAAGATTTAGACATTATGCAAAAAGAAATATTTGATTTAGAAAATATTTTTGAAACAGTAGTAGATTGTTTAAACAAAAAAAGTGATAATGATGAAGTATTTTTTAAATTAGAAAAAAACAAAGATAATATAAAAACAATTGCAATAACTAAATGTAGATTTGAAAAAGTTAAATCTAATAAATCTTTTATAAAAACAATTAATGATAATTTTAAATGTTCAGATAATGATATAGTTAATAAATTATATTTTGATAAAGATATTACTACACAACCTCTAACTCCTAACAATAAAACACAATTAAAAATTTTATTTACTGGAATGCATGAAAATCAAATAAAACTTACAAATTTACAGAATAATTTTAAAAATAAAATAATTGAATTATATTTGTTAGAATTAGATCATTTCTATAATAATTATGAAGAATTATTTAAGTATATTATTAAATTTACTTCTTATATAGATTTTTTTTCATGCAACGCATATAATTCTAAAACTTATTCATATAATAAACCAGAAATTGTGGAATCTGAAAATTCTTTTATCAAATCAGAATCGTTAAGACATCCTCTAATAGAAGTTATTCAAAATGAGATTCCTTATATATCAAATAATATTGAAATTGGTTCAGATAATGAAAAAGGTATATTATTATACGGTATTAATGCAGTTGGAAAATCTAGTTTCATGAAATCAGTTGGTATAAATTTATTATTAGCTCAATGTGGGATGTTTGTGGCATCAAAAACTTTTATTTATTCACCTTATAATCATATTTTTAGCAGAATGCCATCTGGAGATAATTTACATGAAGGAAAATCTACATATGTATGTGAATTAAGTGAATTACGTACTATTTTAAAGAAATCTACAAATAAATCTTTAGTTATCGGTGATGAATTATGTTCAGGTACAGAAGTTACATCTGCATTATCAATAATTGCCTCTGGAATAAAAACATTATCAGAAAAAGGTTGTTCTTTTATTTTTGCAAGTCATTTACATGAATTATGTGATCTAGATTGTATTAAAAATATAAAAAATATTAATATTTATCATTTATCTGTTGAATTTGATAAAGAAAATAATTGTTTAATTTATGATAGAAAATTAAAAAAAGGTAATGGTAATACTTTATATGGTCTAGAGATTGCAAAAAGTTTAGATTTACCTTTAGATTTTTTACATTTTGCAAATCAAGTTAGACAAAATTATACAAATATGAATAAAAATTTTGTTGAACCAAAAATTAGTAAATATAATAATACATTATATATGGATAAATGTTCATTATGTAATAAAAATTGTGAGGAGGTTCATCATATTATTGAACAAAAAAATGCAAATGAAAATAATATTATAGAATATGAACAAATCCATAAAAATAGAAAATCTAATTTAATGTTAATTTGTGAAAATTGCCATGATAAAATTCATAATAATGAAATAAAAATTAATGGTTATAAAGATACTACAGATGGAAAAAAATTATATTTTGAAAAAGACATTAAAAATTTATCAAATATTGAAAATAGAGCAAAAGAATTAAGAAATGAAGGAAAGGCATATACAAAAATTTTAGAGATAATTAATAAAGAATATGAAAATGAAAAAATAACTTTATATAAAATTAAAAAATGGTTAAAATAATTTTAATAAATATTTTATTAAAATAAATGGAATATAAATATATAATTTCAGATGATTATATTTTAAATGTTTTAAAAATTGATATAACTAAAATTTTAAAAAGTTTCATGAAAAAGGATAAAAATAATTTAGAATATATACATAATTATATAAAAAATACAAAAAATAAATTTTGTGGATAAACTAAATTTGCAGATTTTTTAAGTTTATATGATGATTATTTTTTACTTTATGATAATAAAGAATTATATGCTGCAGCAGCTATAAGTTTTAATTTAAATGATAACGAAGATAATATTGAAGGTATAAATATAGTTTATTTTTGCAGTAAACAGAAAGGCTACGGTGGAAAATTATTAAAAAAAATTATAGAACTTTGTGAGAATAATAAATGGTTTCTAAAATTAAGTGCAACAGAAGATAGTAAATTATTTTATGAAAAATACGGTTTTATAAAAAATATTAAAGATAATTATCATTATTATTTTCCCTCATAATAATGATATAATATTACATAAGTAATATAAAAAATTTACAATATTTTATTAAAAATACTTATTATAATAATAAATGTTTAAATCTTTAAGAAATAACAAAATTATTCCTGAGGAAAAGAAATTTTTAAAAATAACATTTAATGATGATAAATGTCCTGAATGTAATACTAAAAATTATACTGCAATAACAAATGATGGAGGTTCTTTATCATATTGTCTATTATGTAACAAAAGTTTTGTACGTTTTAAATATATTGAAGAGTCAAATTTAGATTATAAAAAAATAAAATATGAAAATTTTTTTAAAACAAATGAAACAAATAAAACTAGTATGTTTATTTAATATAAATTATAGGACTGCAAATGTATGCATAAGTATTTATTTTCATATTAAAAAATTTATCATAACGAGTTATATAATAATTATATCGTAAATTATTATTTTCAAGCCAGTTTTCAAATTCAAATTTAGTTGTTTTTTTCCCAGAATCTAACCAGATAAATGGTATATATTTTATATATGGTTTTATTTTATAAAATATATTATCAATATCTTTATAATCATCTACTAAACTATGTATAAATATTATTTTTCCATCATCTTTTAAATTTTCTATAGCATGGTTTAACATTCTGGTCATTAAGTTTCTTTCTATTACAGGAAATGATTGACCAAAAATAATATAATCATACTTATAATTTATTTTAAATAAATCTTTTAATTCTATAAAAATATTTAAGTCTAAACCATTATCTTTGATTAAATTTTTACAATATTTATTATAATCTTTATCTATATCAATTCCATGAATAATTAAATTTTTATTTTTTATAATTTCTTTGTTTTGTACTAGATTATACCCTGTTCCTACTCCAACATCTAAAATTTTTGAATTATTATCTAATTTATTTAAAATAAATGAATAATTTTCTTGACTAGGTTTTCCATTCCAAAAATTATAACAAGCTATCTTAAAAAGAGAATTTAAAATAACATATAACATTATAATTAAAAATATTATTAAAATCTTTTGCATTTTTATGTATATTTAATTTTTTTAAATTCCTCTAAATTTTTTATAAATGTATTTTTATCTGTAATATTATTTAATACACAAAATGATGGATTTTCAATAATTATATTTTGATTATTTTTTATAAAAATTATATCGTCATCATTTACAATTAATTTTAATATACAATATTTTTCATTATTAAAATTTTGCATCTCTTTTATAAATTCATCTTTACATTTGAATTCTTCAAAACTACATGATCTTGTTAAAGAATTTTTATTTACTACAGTGTAATAATTATTATTTGTTTTTTCTTTAAAAAATTTTCCTGTAAATTTTTCATTTAATTTTAATTTATTATAATTGATATCATTTCTAAACATATATTCCATATCTTTATAAAAATTGTTAACAAAATTATATATATTTTCCATATTTTAAATATTTTATTATTTTAAATATTATTACAAATTTATATAATTTCAAATTCTTCTACAGTATAATTAGTATGTGTAGGTTGCATTGTAAATTCTGGTTTATTTAAAATATCATATAAATTATCTTTTATAAAAAGATATTTATCTTTATAACTAATATTATCATTATCAAGTATTGAAACTATATGTTCTTTAGTAAATAAATTATCCTCATCATTTAAATCTAGAATACATTCTTTTGTAATAGTTCTTCCACAATATTCACATTGTAAATGTCCCTTCTCTTCCCATAATTTATCAATAGTATGTATATTATGTTCTAAATCAATTTCATCCCAATTATATCTAGCGCGTTCATTTAACATATTTTTAAGTTCAAATACAGCATTTTTATAAGCTTCTTCTTCTTTATAAAATATTCCTACAATACCTCCATAACTATCAGCTCTTTTATAACAATCAACATGGCCATAATAATATAATACAAATACCTTCATTTTAATATTTAAATTTTATCTTTAAATATTATAAATTATATAATATTATTATACATAGTATTTTGAATAATATAATATCAAAATATATGACTTTAAAAATATTTATTTATTAAGAATACTTTTAACTTAAATTTTCTTCTTTCATAAAAAATTGGATTTTCCAAAAATTCTCAAAAAATAGATAAAAAAAGAACAGAAAAATTTTTAGTTTGACCTTTATATACCTAAAAAAGATCTGAAAAAGAAATTATACTCCATCCAGTTTATTCTTTCAATTTTTCTTCATTTTTATAAAATTAATTTTTAACATTTTATAAAAAATATTTTTCCAAAAAAATTATTTTTAAAAATAATTTTTCCACACACACATTTTTTTTTTTGAAAATAAATTTTTTTTTTTATTTTTAAAAATTATAAAATTAAGGTCAAAGAACCTGAAGCTGTTTCCTAAAAATTAGGATGATTCCGGAATATTCCGGAATATTTCGGAATATTTTTAATACAACCTATAATTAACCCTAAATTATTACATCTGATTCCGGAATATTCCGGAATCGTTAAAATAATTTAAAAATTTATTTTTAAATATAAAATGAACTGCAATTTTTGTAATAAAACATTTAAAACATTATCATCTTTAAATAAACATAAAAATACAGCCAAATATTGTTTAAATATACAAAAAAATAATTTAAATTTAAAAGAATATAAATGTTTATGTGAAGAAATTTTTTTTTCAGAGAATAATTTACAAAAACATAAAAATAATTGTATAAAATCATATGAAGATAAAATAAAATTATATGAAGATAAAATAAAATCATATGAAGATAAAATGATATCATATGAAGATAAAATGATATCATATGAAGATAAAATAAAATCATATGAAAATAAAATAGTTATATTAGAAAAAAATGTAATACAAAAAGATTTAGTAATATCAAATCTAGAAGGTAAAATGTCAATTTATCAAAATAATCAAGAAGCAATAATTGATATTGCTAAACAACCAAAAAGTACAAAAAATACAAATAATACAAATAAAATTTTAAATATTAATTCAGCAATAGATTTTGATGATATAGAAAAAGTGAAAAATATAATAGAAAATTATAATATAGATTATATTATTGATGGACAAAAAGGTTTTGCAAAATTTGCAGTTGATAATTTATTAAAAGATGAAAATGGTAATTTAAAATATGTTTGTACAGATCCAAGTAGACAAATATTTAAATATAAAAATAATGAAGGTTTATTGAAAAAAGATGTAGAAGCAAAGAAATTAACAAATTATCTAGTTGATGGTGGAATTTCTCAAAAAGCGACTGAAATTTCAAATCAATGGATAATAAATGAAGATGGAAAAGTTGATAAACAAAAATTTGAAACTATATTACAAAAAAATGATGAAATTATGGAATTTACTAATAATAATTCTATTTTTAAAAAAGAATTAGTAGCATTTACTACAATTTAAATATTAATTTAAAAAATATATTAATATTATATATGAATCTTGTAATTGATATTCGAGAAAGGTCTTTAATAAATTCTTGTGAAAAACTTAAAAAAATAGATAAATTCAAAGAAGTAAATATCATAACTAAAAATTTGGATTTGGGAGATATTCTTATTAAAGATAAAGATGATAAAGATATTATTATTATAGAAAGAAAATCAGTAAATGATCTAATAGCAAGTATTAAAGATGGTAGATATGCTGAACAATCTTTTAGACTTAATGGTATAGATCATGAAAATCATAATATTATATATTTAATTGAAGGTTCTTTAAGAAATCTTGGAAATGAAATGCAAATGGCGTATAGTTCAATATTTTCAATTAATTATTATAAAGGATTTTCTGTATATAGAAGTGAAAGTTTAGATGAAACTGCTTATATTTTAATGAATATGTGTATAAAATTAAAAAAAGAAAATAAGAAACCATTTTATCAAAATAAAAATCAAGAAGAAAAACAAAATACTGATATAATTGATAATTCAAATAGAGAGAAATATTGTTCTGTAATAAAAAAGAAAAAAAATGCAAATATATCTCATGAAAATTTTGGAGAAATAATTTTATGCCAAATTCCTTCAGTAAGTTCTGTAACTGCGGTAGCAATTATGAAAGAATTTAAAACATTTAATAATCTTTTAGAAAAATTAAAAGAAGATGAAAAATGTTTATTTAATATAACAACAAAAACTTCAACAGGACAATCTAGAAAAATAAGTAAAACTTGTATAAATAATATAATAGAATACTTAAAAAATATGTAATTTTTATATTTTTTAATATAAAAATGAATACAACAATTAATCCAACTAAAGTTTGTGATTATAAAGAATGGTCAGATATTTGTATAAAAAATATTAAGAAAGATTTATATTCATATTTTTCTCATAAATATACAAAAGAAGATATAAATTGTTCTTTAGAAAAATTTAATATAGAAAAAATATATAAAACACCGAATGAATTTTATATAAATTCTGAATTATTTTTATTTGAATTAAAAAAACATCTGAATATATGTAGAAATAAAAAAATAAAAATTATAGAAACTTATTTAATATTTTTTTTTATTATAGTATTATTAATTTTATCTATAATACTAATAATATCTTATTTTAAAAATAATAAATAAATTATCTACCTGTCCAAATTTTAATTATTGGTAGATCTTCAGATAAAAATTTTATTTCATCAAATTTTTTATCATTATAATATTTATTTATATTTCCAAATAAACATTGTCCTTTAGCATTTTTTATCAATATACACGCAATTATACGTTCAAAACACATCCTTTGACTTCTATTATAAATATGTTGTAATAATATTTTAATATCATATATTGAATCTAAATATTTTAAATAATCATATGCTATTGCAGACATCCCACCAAAACAACCATTCCATAATATTTTATTAGAGTAAAATTTAATTAATTCCTCTGAATTTTTTAATTTATTCATTATTTCAATCTCTTTATCAGGACAATCCCATTGATGATCAAAATCCCATAATAATTTATAAGTTTTAGTATAAAAGTTAATTTCACTATTAATAAAAACAGAATCATGTATTATAACTGCTATATCAAATAATTTATTATGTAAATAATAATAATAAGGTAATATTTCTCCTCTATTATGATATTCACTATTAATTATTTTAGTTTTAATTAAATTACTTTCATAATTTTTATCTATAAAATTATATTCTGAATTATCATCAATAATAATTATAAAATTATCTGGATAATATAATCTAATACATTCATAACATTTTTTCCAATATCTAGATGTATTAAAGTCTATTACTTTACGTAAAATTATAAAACCTATACTTTTTTCTTCTACTTTTATATCTTCATATATATTTTTTTGTTTATACAATTCATTCTTTAATTCAGATATTTTTTTTTGTTTTTCATAAATTTTTTTTTCTTTTTTTTCTCTTTTTTTCATTTATTATAAATAAATACTTATTTAGATAATTTTTTAAAAATAATAGCTCCTATAAAACCAGAAACAACTCCTATTAAATGCCCATATAAGGAAGATTGTTTATCCATATTATATGAAATAAATATATTTAATATCAATGCAGCTAGCATAGAATAATCTATCGTATTTGTATAAATAATTTCGAATACTGCCATACCATATAAAACTCCAGAAATACCTATAGAACATGGTATGTCTAATATTTTATGTAGAATAAACTCAAAAAAAGTATTAATAAATAAAAGAAATATTAAGAGAATAGAAAAATTTTTAATTCCAATCTGATATTCAATCCTAGATAAAGCATATAACGCAATTAAATTTACTATTAAATGCGAAAAATTTGTATGTATAAAATTTGTCATAAAAATAGATGTCATATCTTTTTCACATGGTATACTTTTTATAGCATTTGTAAAATATAGAGAGAATATGGTAATAATAAATACCGCCAAAAATGAACAAATAGGTGTATTTTGAAAATTTTTCATTTTTTATTTATTATAATAAATAAAAAATGAAGAAAGAAACTTATGATAAAGATTCAAAAGAAAATTTTTGCGCACCATGTGCTTTAGCAATTCCTGCTGCATTAGGTGTTGGAGGTGTAGCTGCTGGTAGTGGTAGTGGTGGAAGTGATAGAAAATGGAAACAAATAATATTTTGGAGTAGTATAGTATTAATTTTAGTTTCTGTAATTGTATTTATTTATCTTAAAAGTAAGTGTACAAATTGCAGATAAATAAAGTTTAAAGAAATATTTTTATAATAAAAAATGGAAAAAGATCACGAAGAATGGCAAAAAGAAAATTCATTAACATGTCCTGAAGATAGAGATAGAGTAAATAAATGGAAACCTGATCAAACTGCACCAGTTTTATCTCAAGAAGAAGCTAATGAAGCTATAAAAGAATTAAATAATACATCATTTACAGATAAATTTCCTAGAGTAGAAAGAACATATGCAGATCCTATATTACCAATGCAATATATTGGTTTAATTTCTTTTACTCCTGCTAAAGGAGCAACACCAAACGAAAATGGAGTATTTGGTTTTGCTAAATTAAGAGGAAATTTTTCTAGTGAAATTGAAGCAAACGAAAGAGCAGAATTTATTATTAGAAATATTGATTCACATCATCAAATATACCATACATATGTAGGCAGACCTTTTCCAATTACTAATAGCAGTAAATATTCTGCTAAAACAGAAGAAATAGATATTAGAAAAGAAATGACAAAAGATATTTCTAGTAATATAAAAGATAAAAAGTTAGATGAACAAAAAGCTATTGAGGAAATTAGAGAAAAAGAGGAAAGATTAAAAGAAGATGTAAGTAAAGAAGAGGTTGATCCATATGATAATTATATTACTTTAAGAGTAAAGAAAGCTCAATTATCATGGACTTATTTAGAACATTATAGAAAAATGAAGGAAATAAAAGATATTTTAGTAAAAACTAGAATAGATTTAGATGAGTATGATAAAACAAATCCTGAATTTAAGGAAAGTTATTTAGAAAAATACTTAAAAGCAAGAGAGGATGCAGGACTTAAGGATACAAAAGAACAATTAGATAATAGTTTTCTTAAATTTTTAGTAGAAGAAGCAGACCTTCCTGGTTTGGATAATAAAAATATTATTTTTGAATAAATAATTATTGATTTTATTACTCAAAGTAATAAAATTATCTTCTACACCAATTTTTTATAAAACTAATTATTAATAATATAATAGAAAATAATAGTATTATATATCTTAATGGACACATTTAAAAATTTAAATAAAACCTTTAAAAAAAAATTGATTTTAAAATTTTCATTTATTTTAAAATATTTAAATATGCCTCCTAAAAAAGTTTATACTAAGAAGGATCCAATTAGTCATATATTGGACCGGTCTGACATGTATGTTGGTAGTAAAAAATTACGAAAAATACAAGAATATGTAGCTGAAAAGTCCGATGAAGATACTTATAAAATCTTTAAAAAAGAAATTACGTCATCTCCTGCAATTTTGCGTATTTTTGTTGAAATATTATCTAATGCAATAGATAATGTTGAAAGAAGTAGAAAAGCAAAAATTCCTTGTACTATCATAAAAGTTGATATTGATAAAGAGACAGGAGAAACTTCAGTATGGAATGATGGAGATGTTGTTCCCGTTGAAATTAATGAAGAAGAAAAAATTTATAATCATACTCTAATTTTTGGAAACCTTTTAACAGGTTCAAATTATAATGACGAAGAGGAACGATTAATTTCAGGAAGAAATGGACTAGGATCAAAAGCAACAAATGTGTTCTCTAAAAAGTTTATTGTTGAGGGTTTAGATCCTCATAATAAAAAGATTTTAGAACAAACTTGGACAAATAATATGAGAACAGTATCTGAACCTAAGATTAGTACGACAAAATTAAAAACTGGTTATACAAGAGTTACATATTTTCCAGATTTTAAACAATTTGGGATCGATGGTTATACTGAAGATATTATTAATTTATATACGAAATATGTAATTGATGCTGCTATGTTAACAAAAGTTAAAGTATATTTAAATGATGAACTTTTACCTGTTAATGATTTATTAACATATTCAAAATTATATGAATCTATTTCTGATGAACACTTATTAATTAAATCAGCTGGTTCAGAAGTTTTAATTACACCATCTGGTTTTAATGAATTTGAAGCAATTTCTTTTATTAATGGTGTTTATACAAGATTAGGTGGTCAACATGTAGATTCTTGGTCTGAAACAGTTTTTAGACCAATTGTGGAAAAATTTAATAAAAAATCTAATAAACCAAAAGTAAATATTGGTGATATTAAGAAATTTTTTAGACTATTTATTGTTTCAACAGTTATAAATCCTGAATTTTCTAGTCAAGATAAAGAAAAGCTTGAATCACCTTCTGTAGAATCTTCTATAAAAACAACTGAAGTTAATAAATTATTAAAATGGTCTGTAATTAGTGAAATTGATGATATGATTAAAATGAAAGAAATGGTTGTATTAAAGAAAAGTGAAAAGAAAAAGAAAGGATATACAAAAATTGAAGGTTTAGATCCTGCTAATAATGCGGGAGGTAAAAATGGTTATCAATGTAGCCTAATATTATGTGAGGGACTATCTGCAAAAACATATGCTGTTGCAGGAATCGAAAAAGGAGTTTATGGAAGGTCTGGTAGAGACTATTTTGGAATACTTCCATTACGGGGTAAATGTCTTAATGTACGTAATTCTATACCTTCTGTCATTGCAAAAAATAAAGTAATCACCGACTTAATCCAAGCTTTAGGTCTTAGACATGATGTAGACTATACGGATGATAAAAATTATAAAACTCTTACTTATGGAAAAGTAATTCTTTTAACAGATGCTGATGTAGATGGGCTTCATATCAGTTCACTAATAATGAATTTCTTTCATGTTCTATTTCCAACCCTCTTGCAAAGAGAAGAACCATATATTGTTAGTATGGCAACACCTATTGTAAGAGTTTTTAATCCTAAAGGAGATTTATTATTTTATGATGAAAATAGATTTAAGAAATTTCAGGATGAACAAGTAAAATCTTTCAAAAGTAAGTATTATAAGGGACTTGGTACTACAAAACCAGAAGATGTCCCAGATACTTTTGGTCTAAAAATGATTGAATATAATTTAGATGAAAATGCTACACAAACAATGAATAAAGCTTTTCATGTAAAATTTTCAGATGCTAGAAAAGATTGGTTAGAAAAATATGATCCAACAGTTTCTAAATTTTGTCTAGATGATGAAAAAGAAGTTGTTCATATGAGTATTTCTGATTACCTAAACAATGAACTTATTAAATTTTCACATAATGATTGTAAAAGATCTATTCCAAGTTTAATAGATGGATTAAAAGAATCTCAACGTAAGATCTTATATGCAGTAAAGAAAAGAAATTTAACTTATAATAAACAATCTTTAAAAGTTGCACAATTAGGTGGTTATGTAGCAGAACATACAAATTACCATCATGGTGAGCAAAATCTTTACGAAACCATTATTAAAATGGCAAATGAATTTCCTGGAAGTAATAATATTCCTCTATTATATAGAGATGGACAATTTGGTTCAAGAATTAATGGAGGAAAAGATGCTGCAAGTGCAAGATATATTTTTACTAAAATGGAACTATTAACTCCTCTCTTATTTAGAGAAGAGGATGACGTCTTATTAGAAAGAGTAGTTGATGACGGAGATATTGTCGAACCAAAATTTTATATTCCTATTTTACCAATGATTTTAATTAATGGTTGTACAGCTGGAATTGGAACAGGATGGAGTTGTAATGTACCTTGTTTTAATCCATTAGATGTTATTAATGCTGTAAAAGAATGGTTAGAGTATGATGGAGAAGTTTTAATTAAAGATCCTGATGATGGTACAACTTTATCTATGTTAACTGAATTAAAACCTTGGTATAGAGGTTATGATGGTACAATTGAGAAACAAAGAGAAAAATTTGTGAGTTATGGAAATATAACAAAAGACAAAAATAAAGTAGAAATTACAGAATTACCAATTGGTATGTGGACTGATAAGTTTAAAGAATTTTGCGAAGATCTTTTAGTTGAAAAACAAATTAAAAGTATGAAAAATAATTCTTCAACAAGAAAAGTAAAATTTACTATCACAGAATCAGATGATGGTATTATTTGTAATTTAGATAATCTAAAATTATATTCATATTTACATATTACTAACATGGTTTTATTCGATGAGAAAGAAAGACTTAAGAAATATTCTATAGATCAAATTATTAATGATTTTTGTATATTAAGATACGAATATTATATTAAAAGAAAATCTTATATATTAAAAATTTTAGATAAAGATCTTAGACATAGTGAAAATAAAGCCAGATTTATTCAAGAAATTATTGATAAAAAGTTAAATATTATGAACGTAGACGAAGAGTTAGTTGTAAAAGAATTAGAAAATCGTGGTTATGATAAGGAATATAAAAATGAGGATAATGAAAATAACGAAAATAACGAAAATACAAACAACAACGGTTATAATTATTTATTAAAATTACAAGTTAGAACATTTACAGCAAACAAAGTAAAAGAATTAAAAGATGATATTACAAAAATTAAAGATAAAATTACTAATATTAAAAATACAAGTGAAAAACAAATGTGGTTAAATGATTTAGATGAATTTGTCAAAGAATATATGAAATGGTTAGATATAATGAATAAATTAGACCAGAATGATGGAAAAGGTAAAAAAGTTACAAAACAAAGAAAGAAAATTATTGAATAAATAGTTAAGTTTTATATTTTTATACTATATTTAGTATAAAAATTAAATTTCTAAAAGAACCGAAAATAAAGAGTTTCCATCAACTTTATATCCAACTATATTAATATTATAATCATTATCTTCTCCGTCTATCAAATAATTTTTTATATTTTTATTATTTCTATAAGAATAGAGATTTGCTTTATAAATTAATGTTTTTTCAATAGTAACGTTAGTTCCAGGATTATAATTATAATTATTCCAGAATATTGCAATATTTTGTGCTTTTATATAACTATCTGTATTTTGTACTAAATATATTTTGTTATCATTTATTAATTCATTTCTAAAAAAATATGGTAAAGTTTTTTCATTAATTATTTCATTTGACAAGAAATTATTCTTATTCTTTTCATCAATCCATTTTATTATTGAATTTTCACCTTGTAATATTACTTGGAATGGGTAATAATCAAAATCAGTTAAATCAACATAAAAATCTTGAATCATTTTTTTATCTTTAAAATTTTTAAAATTTTCTAAATTTCGAGCAATATAAAGTCTTAATACATAAAATAGTCTTTTCAATGTTTCTTCCGATTTTAAAACTAATTTATTATCTGACATTAAAGAACTATCCATAGAAAGAGTTTTATTTACTTGTCCATATTCAAAATTTTCATCAATCGTTATATTATTATTTTTAAAATTTTCTAAAATATCTGATTTTAAATAATCTTCTTCTTTAATATTATTTCTATTTACAAATTTAGAATATAACCAAATAATATATTCAGTAATATATCTAGATAATTTTTTATAGAAATTAAATTTAGTTAAAGTAGATATATAACTATTAGAATAATTTACTAGATCAGAATTAAAAATATTTTCACCAATTATATCTTTATTAATTATTTTTACAACAGGAATAGCATAAATTTGTTTATCATTACCATCTATAGGTATACTAATATTTATATTACCTATTTTACCTCTTAATTCTTTAATATTATTATTTATATCTACTAATTGCGATATTATAGTAATATTAAGTTCTGAAGCAATATCTATTGCAGTATTTATGTCTGTAAAATTTATATTTGATATATTATCTTCTTTAATATTAAAAGGTGGTAAAGGACTAGTATTCATACTAATAATATTATTTTTATACATTAAATTAATTAATCTAGTCTTTCCATAACTATCTATAAATTGTGATACTGGAACTATATTAATTCTAGAGAATATATTAAACTCAATTAATTCTATCTTTTTATTAAAAATATAACTTGTATTTATTTTATCAAATACGTTAAATATATTCTCTGTTATAATACTTCCATAAGAAAAATTATATTCTGGTGTTTCTTCTCCTATTTCTCTAACTATTAATTCACATTGAGGATATTCTACTTTTTTAGATTCTCCTCCTGTATGTTCATATATAAATATAGATTTCCTTTTATTTTTTAATTTATAATATCCTTTAATATGTCTTGGTAAAATAAGTTCACCATTATTAGTTCTATTAAAAATAAATATATTGCAATTAAATTTTAATTCAAGAAGATGTATAAATAATTTTGGATCAAAATATTTTTCCAAATCATTTATATAATTAATAATATCTTCATTCTTATAATCATACATTTCTTGTTTACAACATGCAATATTTTCTTCAACCAATTGTTTTCTAACATCATTTAAATAGTTTTCTCTTTCGCTTTCATTATTTATAGATAATATTTTTGTTTCCTCATTTAATGCTTCCATAACACAATTTAAGAAACTATTTTTATTTCTAAACATTCCTTTTCTATAATAAATACCTTTAGAATCTACAATCCAAAATAATCTAGTAATATTTTCTGGTAAAGTTCCAAAACTATCATTTGGTAATATTATATTTGAAACATAAATACCTTGTTGTTTTACTTCTTTTTCTATAATATCTTCTCCAAAATAATAATTTCTATATTTAGATCCTGCTATTTTTGTTTGGTCTTTTGGATAACAACATGGTATATATGGTAATATATCAGAATTATCATATGGGTTATCTCTCAAACCTGGGTAAATATTTTTATCATATTTACAAATATAATTTTTAGGAAATGAATTACCAGTAACTTCTTTTGGAAATTGAATAACATTATACTGTAATATTTTTCCATTTTTTTCATAATTCATAATATTTGGATCATCTAAATCTTCTTCAGAAACAAAAGTTGGAGGAAATCTACAAAAACGTGTATAATTTGCTTTAAAAATATCAGGATCTATATTTTTTAATAAAATCTTTTTATCTACTTCTTCTGGCTCATCTTCAAACTCTGTATATATACCATATTTTTCATAAAATCTTAAAATCTCTGGATATTTTTCATTATATAATACAAATAATTTTGATAATATCAATTGAAAATATTCAACTTTTTTAATATTTTCACACTTACTAATTTTTATTCTTAAAAAATTGCTTCCCAATGGAAAGTACTCTATATCTTTAGGATCAATTGTTTTTAAAATATCTTTAGTTACTTTTTGTTCAGTTATATAAGCAGTTATTTGACCTGTCTTTGTATTATTAAAATATACAAATACAGTAGATTTTGATATTATTTTAGTTTCATCAACTGTTAAAATACTTGAAAATAAAGTATCATTCATTATTAAATCCATTAAAATATATTTATTTAATTTTTGTTTTGGAAAATAAAAAACACCATTAACATCAATTTCTGTCTCATTTTTATAACTATTAATATTTATAACTTCTAAAACTTCATTTATTAAATCTTCTTTAGAAATATCATATTTTTTAAGATTATATGATAATTTTAAATTAAAAGTATTATTATAATTTATAATACCCTCAGAATAATTTTTAATAGTTTTTGTTTTACCCTCTTTTGATAAAATTTGTAATATAATATTATTATTTCTATCAATATTTTTATATTTATCAGAATATGTTTTACTTTTATCAAATAAATTTGTCCATTTAACAAATGGAGAAAAATCTTTTAATATTTTATAAAAATATTGAGTAGTTGCAAAAGGAATAGTTTTATTTAACTTTATATTATTAAATATTTCAAGTAAAGATATAACATTCGTTTCTAATTCCAATTGAAATTTAACTTTCTCTAGATCAAATTTTGTATAAGTCAGACCTACTATTTTATCAAAATCTTCAAATACTCTTTCTTGAAATAGTACAAAATCTGTATTTTCTTTTATTTTATTATTAAAATTTATTATTGATAAAAATCTATTATTCCATATATTCATTAAGTCTGAACTAAAATCAGAATCTATATTTTTCAAAATTTCTTTTAAATTATCTAATACAGGAGTAATAAACATACCTTTATAATCTGGATATTCAGCTTCCTGAACTTCTATTTGATCAAACTGTTTATTTAAAATAATGTAATAATATACAATATTTTCAAGTGACATTTCTAATTTTTCATAAATATTTTCATATAATTCTTCAAATGTTTTACTTTCTAAGAACATAGGAAGCATATTATTATATTCTATATTTGTATTTTCTATAATTAATTCTATCGTTAAATTTCCTATAGGAAAATATATAAAAATTGGTAGTGTCTCATTTTTTGATGCAATTCTTTTTATAATACTATTTACTGAATCTAAATCATATATTTTTATATTTTCATTGTTAAAATAAACCATTTTATTTTAATATTTTTTTTAAAATTTTAAATTTAAAAAAAAAAATAAAAAATATTTAATAATAAAATGACAGCATTCAGTGTTGAAGATATAACAATAGATTCTGCTGTAGAAGATACAATATATACTTTATTTGAAACAGGATATATTGGAGGATCTACAGGAAGTATAGGTCCACAAGGACCTCAAGGAGATGTAGGACCACAAGGAAATATAGGTCCACAAGGAATTGTAGGACCACAAGGAATTGTAGGACCTCAAGGAATTGTAGGACCACAAGGAAATGTAGGACCAAAAGGAGATTTAGGTCCACAAGGAAATGTAGGACCACAAGGAATTGTAGGACCTCAAGGAATTGTAGGACCACAAGGAAATGTAGGACCACAAGGAAATGTAGGACCTCAAGGAAATATAGGTCCACAAGGAGATTTAGGTCCACAAGGAGATTTAGGTCCACAAGGAAATGTAGGACAACAAGGAAATGTAGGACCTCAAGGAGATTTAGGTCCACAAGGAAATGTAGGACCACAAGGAGATTTAGGTCCACAAGGAATTGTAGGACCTCAAGGAAATGTAGGACCTCAAGGAATTGTAGGACCACAAGGAGATTTAGGTCCACAAGGAAATGTAGGACCACAAGGAGATTTAGGTCCACAAGGAAATGTAGGACCTCAAGGAGATTTAGGTCCACAAGGAAATGTAGGACCTCAAGGAGATTTAGGTCCACAAGGAAATGTAGGACCTCAAGGACACACTATATCTACTTTTAT
>Ga0214923_10000646_pt1 | contig 51448 bp, 48 predicted proteins | sample LL1510_MetaG_FD_177993 | JGI IMG/M metagenome (GOLD analysis project Ga0214923, IMG submission 177993) | Freshwater microbial communities from Lake Lanier, Atlanta, Georgia, United States - LL-1510 | ecosystem: Environmental > Aquatic > Freshwater > Lake | place: USA: Georgia | collected...
GCATGAGCATGTGCCGCCGATGACAGAGCGCATGCGTAAATTTATCGAATGGACGGCGCATTACACCATGGCAGAGCGTGGTATGGTGCTCAAGATGGCGGTGCCTCTTCCTCAGGCGCTAACGGAGCCTGCTAAACAGGTGCTCTATGGGCTAAGCGGCCTGCAACCAGAAAAACTGACGGCGCAACGCAAGGCCGTAATGGATACGCTGACGCAGATGGGACCGTTGACGGCAACGGCGCTACAAGAACAGGCGGGGGTTGGGGCATCGATCGTGAGCGCCATGGCAAAGGCCGGTCTGCTCATCCGGCAGGAACGGGTGCTTAGAGAATCCGGCGCGAAACCATGGGCGGCGTGTCATGCCAATGCGCCGACACTTTCTGTGTCGCAGCAGCAGATTGCTGCAACCTTAAAACAGCAGCAAGGCTTTCAGGTGTCGCTGCTGGATGGGGTAACGGGGTCGGGTAAAACCGAAGTGTATTTCGATGTTATTGAGCATCACTTGAAGCAGGCGGACGCGCAAATATTGGTATTGCTGCCGGAGATTGCGCTGGCGACCCAATGGACAGACCGCTTCCGTGAGCGCTTTGGCGAAGAGCCGGTATTGTGGCATTCGAGTGTGCCTATGGGTGCGCGCAAACGCAACTGGACGCGTGTGGCAACGGGGGCGGCCAGACTGGTGGTGGGTGCGCGTTCGGCGCTGTACTTGCCGTTTAAGTCTCTGTCTTTAGTGGTGGTGGATGAAGAGCATGAAGTGTCCTACAAGCAAGAAGACGGGGTGCTGTATCAGGCGCGCGATATGGCGGTGGCGCGGGCGAAAATCGAACAGGCGCCGATTATACTAGTGTCTGCCACCCCGTCGCTTGAATCTGTGAGCAATGTGGCGCAGGGCAAATATCAGGAATACCGGCTTCATTCGCGTTTTGGCGGGCAGGACATGCCAACCATTCACCGCATTGATTTGCGCCAGGACAAGCCGGAACGGGGGTGTTTTCTTTCTCCCGCCTTGCGGCAGGCGCTCATAACGGTGTTTGCTGCGGGAAATCAATCCATGCTGTTTCTTAACCGTCGGGGCTATGCACCGCTGCTGCTGTGCCGTCATTGTGGCTACCGTTTTGCCTGTGCGCAATGCAGTGCGTGGATGGTCAAGCATCAACACCCTTCCCGGCTGGAATGTCACCATTGCGGCGCAAAGCAACCCTTGCCCGCGGCCTGTCCGGAATGTCATGCCACCGATGAGTTGGTGGCGTGCGGTCCCGGAGTGGAGCGCATTCACGAAGAGGTGTCGCATCTGTTGCCGCAGGCGCGGGTGGTGTCCCTCACCAGCGATGAAACCATGCTGGCACAGACGATCCGACAGATTATCGATAAGCAGGTGGATATTATTGTTGGCACACAGCTGGTTGCAAAGGGGCACCATTTTCCGCATCTGGCATTGGTGGGGGTGGTGGACGCCGATCTGGGGCTGGCGGGGGGCGACCTGCGCGCATCGGAGCGCACCTACCAGTTATTGCATCAGCTGGCGGGCCGTGCAGGACGTGAGGCGACGGCTGGAGACGTTTATCTGCAGACCGTGCAACCCGATCATCCGGTGATGCAGGCGCTGTGCGAAGGATCGCGCGATGCGTTTATTGCTTGCGAAATGGCGCAGCGCGAGCGCGGGGGATGGCCGCCTTATGGCAAAATCGTTGCCCTGCTGTTTGATGGGCCTAAAGAAGCAGACGTGATGCGTCTTGCACAACAGGTGGCACGGGTTGCGCCGCCGGATCCCAAAATAAGGCTGCTTGGCCCCGCCCCTGCCCCATTGTCAAAATTACGCAATCAATATCGGGTGCGGCTACTGGTGAAGGCGCAGCGCGATGTCAAGCTGCAGGCGTATCTGCATCAATGGCTGTCGGCGGTCACCCTTCCTTCTGCTATCCGTTTGAAAGTGGATGTTGATCCCTATAATTTTCTGTAATTGTCTGTGTCAGACCGACACAGGTGTCGCGGCTCGATAAAAAACCATTGCCATTTCAAACTGTTTTGTTAGATTGCCGCACGTTTAATAACTCAATAACCAGAATCTCGCACAATCATGTCTTTAACTCGTTCAGAATCAAGACAAATTGCCGCACGTTATGTGGATGCAGCCTTCACGCTTGCTTTATCACAAGGCAAGCAGGATGAGCTGGGTGCGCAGTTGTCGGCCCTGAAAGCAACCATTGATGCCAGCGATGATCTGCGCAAGCTGATCGTCAATCCGCTAGTGTCTGTTGAGAATATGAGCAAGGCCTTCACTGAGATTGCTTCGCGACTCAAATGTGGCGATCTGGCGCGCGGTTTGATTCGGACGGTGATTGAGAATCGTCGTGAGTCCACGCTTCCCGATGTGGCAGAAATTTATGCGGAGCGTCTGGCGGAGCATCATGGTGAAATGTCAGCTGAAATCACGACCGCTAAGCCGCTGAGCGCCTCGCAGCGCAAGAAAATTGAGGCCGCGCTCAAAAAAGCAGCGGGCAAAGAAGTCGCCATTACCACGCAGGAAGATGCATCGATTATTGGCGGGATGATTATTCGTATGGGCACCCGGATGCTGGATCGTTCGGTGGCAGGTAAATTACAGCGGCTGAAGGCGAATCTTACGTCTGCGGCCATATAGGAAACATTAAGGAGATACACGATGGAAATCCGTCCTTCAGAGATATCAGAGATTCTGAAAAAGCAGATTGCTGGCTATAGCGATAGCGCCGAACTGGCAGAAACCGGACATGTGGTGTCTGTGGGTGACGGCGTGGCAATCGTCTATGGGCTGGAAAATGTGCAGTCCGGCGAGATGGTGGAGTTCGATGGTGGCGTGCGCGGCATGACCCTGAACCTCGAAGAAGACAGCGTGGGCGTGGTGATCTTTGGTGATGACCGCTCAGTGAAAGAAGGCGACACGGTGCGCCGTACCAAATCAATCGTGGACGTGCCGGTGGGCGAAGGTTTGCTGGGTCGCGTGGTAGATGCGCTGGGCAATCCGATTGACGGCAAAGGCCCGATCAAAGCGGACAAGCGTTCGCGCGTGGAAGTGAAAGCGCCGGGCATCGTATACCGTAAGTCGGTGCATGAGCCGGTACAAACGGGCATTAAATCCATTGATACGCTGATTCCGATTGGCCGTGGCCAGCGCGAGCTGATCATCGGCGACCGTCAAACCGGTAAAACGGCGATCGCAATCGATGCGATCCTGAACCAAAAAGCAGGCCATGCAGGCAAAAATGACAGTGAGAAACTGTTCTGCATTTATGTATGTATTGGGCAAAAGCGCTCAACCGTAGCGCAAGTGGTGAAAAAACTCGAAGAAACGGGCGCCATGGCGTACACCATTGTGGTGGCGGCAACGGCATCTGAAGCGGCTCCGCTTCAGTTTATTGCGCCTTATACAGGTTGTGCCATGGGTGAGTTTTTCCGTGATAATGGTAAACACGCCCTGATCATTTACGATGATTTGTCTAAGCAGGCAGTGGCCTATCGCCAGATGTCACTGCTGTTGCGCCGTCCGCCAGGACGCGAAGCGTACCCGGGTGACGTATTCTTCATCCACTCGCGCTTGCTGGAGCGTGCGGCGAAAATGTCAGATGCGGAAGGCGCTGGCTCATTGACGGCGCTGCCGGTGATTGAAACGCAGGCAGGTGACGTATCGGCCTATATTCCGACCAACGTGATTTCGATTACCGATGGCCAGATCTTTTTGGAAACCGGCCTGTTCTATAAGGGCGTGCGTCCGGCGGTAAACGTCGGTCTGTCGGTAAGCCGCGTGGGTTCTTCGGCGCAGAAGAAGGCGATGAAGCAAGTGGCGGGCAGCATTAAGCTTGAATTGGCGCAATATCGCGAAATGGAAGCGTTTGCGCAGTTTGGCTCTGACCTCGACGCCACCACGCAGAAGCTGCTGGCACGCGGCCAGCGTTTGACGGAACTGCTGAAACAGCCGCAATATTCGCCGCTGCTGATGGAAGAGCAGGTTTGCGTGATTTATGCGGGTGTGAAAGGCTATCTCGATAGTCTGGACGTGTCACAAGTAGGGCAGTTCGAAGAAATGCTGCTGCGCGATCTGCGTACCAACCGCAAAGAGCTGCTGAACAACATCCGCGACGAGGGCAAACTCACCGAGGGTATGGAAGTAGAAGTCAAAGCGGCAATTGAAGCAACCAAACGACTGATTGGATAAGCATGCCGAGCTTAAAGGATCTTAAAAACCGCATTGGGTCGGTCAAGTCGACGCAGAAGATTACCAAAGCCATGAAGATGGTGGCGGCGTCTAAGCTGCGCCGCGCCCGTGAGGCAGCGGAGTCAGCCCGCCCCTATGCGCAGCGCATGGAAACGATGGTGGCATCGCTGGCGCTTGGGATTGGCGATACCGAAGATGCGCCGCTATTGATGCTTGGAACAGGCAAAAACGATAAACACCTGATCATCGTCGCAACCTCTGATCGTGGGTTGTGCGGCGGGTTTAATTCCAACATCATCCGCGCGGTGAAACAGAAAGTGCGCGAATTGCAGGGTCAGGGAAAAGAGGTGCGCCTGTTTTGTGTGGGCCGCAAGGGCTATGACGTGCTGAAGCCGGAATTTGGCAGCCTGATTGTTGGCAAGCTGACCGATGTGGTGAAGAAAACGGTGAAATATGATGTGGCGGAATCCATCGGCAGTCAGGTGGTCGCGATGTATGAGGCCGAAGGCTATGATGTGTGCCATATCATCTACAACCAGTTCGTTTCGGCCATTGCGCAAAAGGTAACCTGGCAGCAGATTATACCGCTGGCATTGCCAGAAAGCAGCAAGGATCAGATTGGCGATATGGATTCGCTTTACGAGTATGAGCCGGATGAGGAGGCGATTCTAAAAGACCTGTTGCCGCGTAACGTGTCGATGCAGATTTTCAAGGCGCTGCTGGAAAACGCCGCCTCTGAACAGGGCGCGCGCATGACGGCGATGGACAACGCGTCACGCAATGCAGGTGAAATGATCAAGAAATTGACATTGCAATATAACCGCTCTAGACAAGCGGCCATTACCAAAGAGCTTATTGAGATTATTTCCGGCGCAGAAGCGGTGTAATGGGAAGAACGACGATTACGAAGGATCAGGCAGAAAAGCTCATGAAAGCAGCAACCAGAGACGTAGAACAAACTAGCCACGAGGGCGATCTTCGCTACATGATCAGCGTGAATGTGGCTGAGGTGCGCGCGATTTTGGCTCGGCCTTCTGCAGATGAGTTAGCCATAGAGAGATTGTGTGGTGATGCGTTTATTCGCTTCACCAATGATGAGCAAAAAGTCCATTTGGATCACACGGTATTAAGCAACATCGCAGGCCAAGGGCTTGCACGGTAATTTTTTCAGGAGAGAGAACATGTCAGCAGCAACCAACACGCAAGGCGCGCAAGGCAAAATCACTCAGGTGATTTCGGCCGTTGTGGACGTGAAATTTGAGAGCGGCGAACTTCCCGCGATTTTGAATGCGCTGGAAACCGATAATGGTGGCCGCCGCCTGGTACTGGAAGTGGCGCAGCATCTGGGTGAAAACACCGTGCGCACGATTGCGATGGATTCCACCGATGGCTTGGTGCGTGGGCATGTGGTGGTCGATACGGGTGCGCCGATTGCGACACCGGTTGGTCCGGCAACGCTGGGTCGCATCATTGACGTGGTGGGTAACCCGATTGATGAAAAAGGCCCCATTGAAGCCAAAGAAAAACGCGCGATTCACCAGCCGGCGCCAAGCTTTATGGATCAGGCAACCGAGGACAAGGTTCTGGAAACCGGTATCAAGGTGGTAGACCTGCTGTGCCCGTATGCAAAGGGTGGTAAAATCGGTCTGTTTGGCGGTGCAGGCGTAGGCAAAACCGTATTGATCATGGAATTGATCAACAACATCGCAAAGGCACACGGTGGTTATTCGGTGTTTGCCGGTGTGGGTGAGCGTACCCGCGAAGGTAACGACCTTTATCACGAGATGATTGAATCCGGCGTTATCAACATCAACGATCTGACCAAATCTAAAGTGGCGCTGGTGTATGGCCAGATGAACGAACCTCCAGGCGCGCGTGCACGTGTGGGTCTGACTGGTCTGACGATCGCTGAAACCTTCCGCGATGAAGGCGGTCAGGACGTGTTGTTCTTCATGGATAACGTATTCCGCTTCACGCAGGCAGGTGCCGAGGTATCGGCGCTGCTGGGGCGTATTCCATCGGCCGTGGGTTATCAACCAACGCTGGCAACCGACATGGGTGCCATGCAGGAGCGCATCACCTCAACCAAGAAGGGGTCTATTACCTCCATTCAGGCGGTTTACGTACCGGCGGATGACTTGACCGATCCGGCTCCAGCCACCACCTTTGCGCACTTGGATGCTACCACCGTATTGTCTCGCGGTTTGGCAGAGCTGGGCATTTATCCGGCGATCGATCCGCTGGACTCAACCTCGCGCATTTTGGATCCGCGCGTGGTGGGTGAAGAGCACTATAAAGTGGCGCGCGATGTACAGAAAGTCCTGCAAACCTATAAATCGCTGCAAGACATCATCGCGATTTTGGGTATGGATGAATTGTCTGAAGACGATAAACTGGTTGTGGCGCGTGCACGCAAGATTCAGCGCTTCCTGTCCCAGCCATTCCATGTGGCCGAGGTGTTTACGGGGTCACCCGGTAAGCTCGTGTCACTGAAAGACACAATTGCAGGCTTCAAAGGCATTGTTTCCGGCCAATATGACCATTTGCCAGAATCGGCTTTCTACATGGTTGGCAGCATGGATGAAGCGATCGAAAAAGCAAAGAAAATGGCGGATAGCGTAGCATAACCATGGCAGACACGTTCCAGTTCGAATTGGTAACACCTGAGAGGCTGGCTGTTTCCGCTGAGGTGCAAATGGTGGAAGTGCCCGGCGAGCTGGGTGATTTTGGCGTGTTGGCAGGCCATGCTCCCTTCATGTCGATGATTCGCCCGGGCGTGGTGACCGTGCATCATGCCGATGCGGAACCGGCCTACTACTTCATTCCCAGCGGGTATGCAGAAGTGAATACGGAAAGCTGCACCGTTCTGGCTGAGCATGTGCGGGTGCTTTCCGAGGTAACGGCGGAAGAAGCAGAAAAAGAGCTGGAGATTGCTCAACTGGCGCTGCGTGACAGCAAACCGGATCTGCGTGAAAAAGCGGAGCGTGTGGTGGCGGTTGCCGAGGCGTTGCTCTATGCCGTAAATTCACTGCGTGGTGGGCATAAGAAACATTAATCCCGTCACCTGACCGGCATTTTTGCCGTTGGTCCCTGTTTCGGGTTTTATCTAAATCATTACATATCTGATGGTTGCCTGGTCAAGGACGGTTGGCCCGCCGCTTGCATAGTGTTCAGGCAAGGAGTCAGGTATGACAATCGACTTTTCTGCGAAAGCCCCAACGCAGCTGGTGGTTTCTCCCAAAGCAGACGCAGCCAGCGACAGCTTCTGGGGAGAAGACGGGTTTGGTTTGGGGGATGTTATTGATGCGATCAATCCGCTGCAACATATTCCCATTGTGTCGACATTCTATCGTGAGCTGACGGGCGATACCATTGCTACTGGCCCCAAGATGATTGGCGGCGGTTTGATTGGCGGGGTAATCGGTTTCTTTGCCTCAGCGGCCGATGCGCTGATCGAGCAGGTCTCCGGCAGCTCCACGTCTGAACATGTGATGGCGCTGTTTGAGTCTGACACCAAAGGACACCCCCCATTACCCACAGTCCTCGCGCAAGCAAACGAACACACTCAGTCTGGCGATGAGCCAGCCGCTCGGCAAGCACCCCTCGAACTGATCAATTGGGAAAAAATACAAGAACTACCACCACTGGATTTCTCTGAGCTGAGAGAACCCGCAGCGGTTCACGCACACAAAGCATACCGGTCGCAGCAACAGGCGCTTGAGAAGCGCTGGGATGAACGGCAGATCGACGCTTAGCTGCGACTACCAAAAATACCTGTGCCAATCCGCACATAGGTAGAACCAAAGCGCGCAGCGGTTTCATAATCAGCGCTCATGCCCATACTCAGTTCCTTTAGCCCATGTTTCGTTGCCAGCTTGTGTAGTAGTGCGAAATGTGGTGCGGGGTTGGCGTCGGCAGGAGGGATGCACATCAATCCAATGATTGGTAATTTGGCGACATGTCGGCAATAATCGATGAGTGCTGCCGCACCATCGGGTGAGACACCGGCCTTTTGTTCTTCTTCGCCGGTATTGATCTGAATGAAACAGGGAATGATTTTGTGTTGCTTGATACAGGCCGCGGCGATTGCGTCGGCGATCTTTGGGCGATCGACGGTATGGATGACGTCAAACAGCGCGACGGCATCTTCGGCTTTGTTCGATTGCAAAGGGCCAATCAGGTGAAGCGTGACACCGGCATATTGCGATTTAAGCGCCGCCCAGTGTTTTTGAGCCTCCTGCACCTTGTTCTCTCCAAAATGGCGATGGCCGATTTCCAAAGCGGCGCGGATCTTTTCCTCGGGCTGCTGTTTACTCACGGCAATGACCTGAGGGGGCGCTAAGGCCAATTCAGAGCGATCCGCGGCCATAGAGATTTTGGCCTCAATTTCCGATAAAGAATGACCGATGTTGGCTATATGTTGTTGAAATCCCATAGTCTCGGGTATAAGCCTACTACATCTAGTCTGCAAGCCCAAGAAACACGGCTTCTTTGCTTGTGACTTTTGGGCAACAAGACAGCCTAAAAGCCGTGCAATCACTTTTTTTATCCTAGGTAAGGCTTGCTATGCTACCCCCTAGTCGTGGTAAATAGCCCGTGGAGCACAAGGCATAAGCACTGTGCACCTTGTTTAACTAAGTTAATTAGTGCTTGAACTAAAAGGACTTTATTATGAAAAATATTCTTCTTGGTACAACTGGCCTCGTAGGCGCAGTGCTGCTGGCAGCATCTGCTTCTGCAGAGACTCCTAAAGTGACCGTTGGCGGTTTCATCGACTTCCAAGCTGGTTTCGCAAACGATGATCTGGATGCAGCTCAACGTGCTCAAGGTTTCCGCAATGATTCTGAAGTTGGCGTTCGCGTTGATGGCAAATCAGACAGCGGCTTGGGCTACGGCGCAGTAATCGATCTGGAAGCAGACGTTACCGCTGATTCTGACAACCAAGGTCTGAACGCTTCTCGTACTTACGTATATCTCGATGGCGGCTGGGGCCGTTTCGAGCTGGGTTCTAACCAAGGCGCTTCTTCTGCTCTGAGCGTTGCGCTGAGAAAATCGCTGTTGCTACCGGTGGTATCAACGGTGCTTGGACCTACTTTGCAAACGCAACTGGTGGTAACTACGTTTCTACCCCAGAACTGCCGATCGTTCATGGTTCTACCGCTGCTCTGGGCGGTGAAACGACCGACAACATCAATAAAATCACCTACTATTCTCCACGCTTCTCTGGCTTCCAACTGGGTCTGTCTTATGCTCCTGATGGAACCGATCGTGGTCAAACCGTTACCCGCACTGATTCAGCTGCTGGTGGCGTAGGTGACATCATTGATGCTGGTCTGGCTTACCAAGGTCAATTTGACGCTGTTAAAGTTGGCGCAGCTCTGACGACCCAATTTGGTCAAGCTGACACCAATGCAACTGAAGATCTGTCTGCATGGAACCTGGGTCTGAACCTGGGCATCCAAGGCTTCAGCCTCGCTGGTTCTTATGGCGATTGGGGTGATAGCCTGCGCGCTAAAGGCAGCAACAACGACGCTTCATACTGGACTGCAGGTCTGGCTTATGCAGGTGGCCCATTCGGCGTATCTGCAACCTACCTGGATTCAGACTATGAAAACGGCGCTGGTGCAGCTAGCAACGATTTCAACAACCTCGTTCTGGGTGCTGATTACAAATTGGCTCCTGGTCTGACCCCGTATGCTGAAGTGAGCTTCTATGAATTCGACGCTCCTGGCACCGCGGCAGACAACGACGGTACCGTGTTGATTCTGGGTACTCAGCTCGCTTTCTAATTAGAAAGTCTTGCGAATTAAAAGAGGCGGCGCTAACTTGGCGTCGCCTTTTTTATTTGTGTGGATCCCAACATGAAACGTTTTCAGTTTAGCTCAATCTTATTTGTAATGCTGTTTACTCTTACGGCCTGCGGCGAACTTGCCGATATGGCAGATAAGGAGACCAGTTACCCCAAACGCGCTAAAGATGAGCGTAACGAACGACGCGGTAAATTGACAGGCGATGGCTTGAAAATTGGGGGTTCATCAGAGGATTCTGAACCAGAAGGTAAAAACCCGCTTGGGGTAAACAGCTTCTTGTGGCGCGCTACGCTGGATACGCTGGCCTTTATGCCGCTGGCTTCTGCCGACCCTTTTGGCGGGGTGATTATTACAGATTGGTATGAACATTCCAGCGCACGCGGCGAGCGTTTCAAGGTTAATGCGCTGATTCTGGATCGCAAATTGCGGGCCGATGGGGTGAAGGTTTCGCTGTTCAAGCAGAAACAAACCCCCGATCGTGGCTGGGTGGATGTAGAAACGGATGAAGCGCTGGCACGCAAACTGGAAGACACCATTCTTACCCGCGCCCGCCAGCTACGCATTAAAAACCTGGATTAGAATAGTCGATGACCCAATTGTCTGAACGTTACAACCCTCGCGAAAGCGAAGCCAAATGGCAACGTATCTGGGATGAGCGCGGCGTTTTCCGTGTCAACGAGCAAAGCAGCAAACCGCACTATTACGTACTGGAGATGTTCCCCTACCCGTCTGGCAAGATTCACATGGGTCATGTGCGCAATTATACGCTGGGAGACGTTCTGGCGCGTTTTAAGCGGGCTTCCGGCTATGAGGTGCTACACCCCATGGGCTGGGACGCCTTTGGCCTTCCAGCAGAGAATGCAGCGATTGAGCGCGGGGTGCATCCCAGCAAATGGACCTATGAGAATATTGCTGCCATGCGTGAGCAGCTGAAGCTGATCGGCTTGTCTTACGATTGGGGCCGCGAATGCACGACCTGTGATCCGGAGTATTATCAGCATGAGCAGCGTTTCTTCCTCCAGATGCTCAAGGCGGGCCTTGCGTATCGCAAGGAATCGTATGTGAACTGGGATCCGGTCGATAATACGGTGCTGGCCAATGAGCAGGTGGTCGATGGCCGTGGCTGGCGTTCCGGCGCGGTGGTGGAGCGTCGCAAACTATCGCAATGGTTTTTGAAAATCACGCAGTTCGCCGAAGAGCTGCTGGCCGCATTGGGTGAGTTAGATCAATGGCCGGACAAGGTGCGGCTGATGCAGGAAAAGTGGATCGGCAAATCCTATGGCGCCAGTATTCAGTTTGAGGTGACGGGCCGCACGCAGCGGCTGGAAGTGTATACCACCCGTCCGGACACACTGTTTGGCATGTCGTTCGCGGCAATTGCACCCAATCATCCGCTCTCACTGGAGTTGGCCGAGAAAGACGCTGCATTGGCCGCCTTCATCAAAGAATGCGATCAAATTGGCACCAGCGAAGAAGCCATCGAAAAAGCAGACAAAAGGGGTTATGACACCACGCTCACCGTAAAGCATCCCTTTACCGGCGAAGAAAAGCCGCTCTATGTTGCCAATTTTGTGCTGATGGATTATGGCACCGGCGCGATTTTTGCGTGCCCTGCGCATGATCAGCGCGATCTGGATTTTGCCCGTAAATATGGCCTGAGCGTGCTGCCGGTGGTGGCCCCAAAAGGCGAAACCGACAACCCGATTGCCGATCTGGCCTATACCGATGATGGCGTAATCATCAACTCAGACTTTTTGAATGGGCTGTCGGTAGCCGATGCCAAAGAAGCGTCTATTCGCAAACTCGAAACACTGAAGGTTGGAGAACGCAGAACCAATTTCCGCCTGCGGGATTGGGGTGTTTCCCGCCAACGTTATTGGGGGTGCCCGATCCCTGTGATTTATTGCGAAGCGTGCGGTGTGGTGCCGGTGCCGGAAGAGCAGTTGCCAGTGAAATTACCGGAAGATGTAACCTTTGATAAGCCGGGCAATCCCCTTGCTCACCACCCAACATGGAAGTGTGTGAACTGCCCGACCTGTGGCAAGGCGGCGCAGCGTGAAACCGACACGTTCGATACGTTTTTTGAATCATCTTGGTATTTTGCGCGTTTTTGTTCGCCGCATTCGCCTCAGGGCATCGACAAAGCCGCCGCTGCCAACTGGATGCCGGTAGACCAATATATCGGCGGGGTGGAACATGCGGTGCTGCATTTACTGTATGCCCGCTTCTTCACGCGTGCGCTGGAGCATTGCGGCGTTGTGGATTGTAAAGAACCATTCAAAGGCCTGATGACGCAGGGCATGGTATGTCACCAGACCTTCAAAGATGCGCAGGGCCAGTGGCTGTATCCGGAAGAAGCAACCAAGCAATCCGAAGGCAGCTATGTACACGCAAAAACGGGTGCGTCGGTGATGCTTGGGCGCTCGGAGAAGATGAGTAAATCCAAGCGTAATACGGTTGATCCGCAGCATATCATTGATACGTATGGGGCCGATACGGCGCGCCTGTTCATGTTGTCGGACAGCCCGCCAGAACGCGATCTGGAGTGGACGGATGCGGGGGTGGATGGTGCATGGCGCTACATAAACCGCTTGTGGCGCATGGTGGCGGATACGGCGGACACACTGCAGCAATCCACGGCCAGCGTGGCGACAATTGATGATCCGAAGCTGCTGGCGGTGCGAAAGGCAACGCATAAAACCATTGCGGCGGTGGGTGCAGATTTAGAGCGTTTTCACTACAATAAGGCGGTGGCGCGTATTAGAGAGCTGACGAATGAACTTACCGCAGTGGCGCTTGATTCTGAGGCAGCGGTGGCGGTTTACAAAGAAGGGGTGGACGCGGTGATACATCTGTTTGCGCCGATGATCCCGCATCTGGCAGAAGAAATGTGGTCTGCGCTTGGTCATCACGACCTGTTGTGTGAGCGCCCGTGGCCGCAGGCCGATGCAGCCTTACTGGTAGAAGATAGTGTGGTGTTGGCGGTGCAGGTTAATGGTAAGCTGCGTGGCACGGTGGAAGTACCCAAAAACCTGAGTCAGGAAGAAGCTCAGGCGGCGGCGCTTGCCCTGCCGAATGTGCAAAGCGCAATTGGCGAGAAAGCCATTCGAAAAGTGATTGTTGTTCCAGGAAAGATTGTGAATGTGGTGGCAGCCTAATACTCTGGCGCTTTTGGCGCTCGCGTCGATGATGGCGTTACAAGCCTGCGGGTTTGAGCCCGTGTATGGCCGCCGGCGCTATGATGCCAAATATGAGAGAGCAGAGCTGTTGATGGCGGTTGATGTCAAAGCGCCGCCGGGCAAGCTGTCTGAGCTTTTCAAGGCACGGTTGGAAGACCATCTAAACCCCAAAGGCAGAAACATTAAGGCCCAGTATGTTCTGGATGTAGATATCAAATCGAACGCTGAACCCGACGTGATTGAGCTGGATGGTACGGCGTCACGCTATACCATCCGTTATGTGGCGCCATTTAAGCTGAGAACCAGAGACAGCGGCAAGGAAATAGACTCTGGCACGATCACGCGGCTGGTGAGTTATAACGTGTCGCAGCAGGATGATTATTCAACCTTTATTGCCCGCGAAGCAGCACAAAAACGCGGCATGACCGAGTTAGCAGAAGACTTCAAAATGCGTGTGGCAGCGGCAATGCATAAACTCATCAAACAACACGACAAATGAAAATTGCGGCAAAGGAAGTAGACCGGTTTCTGGCGGATCCAAAAACTAGCGCCGCCGTGCTGATTTATGGCCCAGATCGTGGGCAGGTTCGCCAACGTGCGGACGCAATCGCCGCGAAAATCCTCACAGATATTGCCGACCCGTTTAATCGGGCAGATTTATCGGCAGAAAAGCTGGAAGAAGACCCCGCACGGCTGGCGGATGAGCTGGCGGCCATGAGTTTCACTGGCGATCGTCGGTTGATTATGATTCGTGAGGCAACCGATAAGATTGCGGAGGTGATTCAAGGCTGCGTTGAGCTGCTAAATCCGGTAAATTATCTGATCCTTTGTGCGGATGATCTGGGGCCGCGCTCCCCGCTTCGTCTCATGGCAGAAGCAGCGCCACAGATTGCCGCCCTGCCCTGTTATAAGGATGAAGGTGTCGGGCTTTCCCAGTTGATTCGCACCACGCTGCGTGGCTACGGGTTTCAGGCAGAAGATGCTGTAATTCATTATTTATCTCAGGAGCTTGGCGGTGACCGTATGATCATCCTGAGTGAGCTGGAGAAGTTGGCACTGTATTTTTATGGCGAAACGCGACTGAATTTGGATGCGGTGGCGGCGGTGGTCAGTGAAGCGGGAGAAAAATCCTTTGATGATGTGGCTCAGGCGGTGGCCAGCGGTCAGATAGAGACGCTTTGCCGTGCGCTGGACCGCTTGTTTATGGAAGGCGAGCCGTTTGTTGCGGTGTTGCGCTCTGTGCAGCGCTATTTCAGTCGGCTGGCTGAGGTGCAGGCACTGGTAGCGCAAGGTCAATCGGTGGATCAGGCGGTGAAGTCACTCAGGCCGCCGGTATTCTTCAAGCAGCAGCCCATGATGATACAGCATGCGCGGCGCTGGACATCGCGCAAGCTCGATCAGGCGCAATATATCATCCTGCTGGCGGAGAAAGAGAGCAAGCTGGCCGGCGATCAGGCCAACCTGATTTGTAGCCACCATCTGATCCGCATCGCCCGCGCGGCGTGAGGATTAGACGCTTTCGCCCAGACGGCGCAGAATCTCATCCAGCTGAGACAGAGAGTTGTACTGGATGACCACCTCTCCTTTTTGCGCGCCGCGGTCGTTGATGCTGACCGTCAGGCCCAGATTTTCGGACAAGGTTTCTTCCAGAGCCAGAATATCCGGATCTTTTTCTTTAATCGGCCCCCGGCCGTCATCATGCGCGACGCTTGATTTCTTGGCTGCAGGCGCTTTGCCGGTGGCTTCGGGCAGACCGGTGCGCACCAGATTTTCGGTTTGGCGGACATTCAGCCCCCGCTTGATGATCTCATCGGCTAGCTGTATGGGGTTCTTCGCATTCAGCAGCGCACGGGCATGCCCCATTGTCAGCTGATCTTTATCCAGATACTGTTTGATTTCTTCCGGCAAGGTTAACAGGCGCAGCAGATTTGCAATGTGGCTGCGGCTTTTGCCGATGGTTTTCGATAAATAATCCTGTGTGTAGGAGAATTCAGAGATCAGGCGTTGATAGCCGGCTGCTTCTTCAAGCGGGCTTAAATCCTGACGTTGCACATTCTCAACGAGTGCGAGTTCCAGAGCCACTTTGTCGTCAATATCACGGATGATAACCGGAATATCTGCCTTCTTGGCCAGACGCGATGCGCGCCAGCGCCGCTCACCGGCGATGATTTCATATTTACCGGATTGCTGAGAGGATGGCCGCACCACAATGGGTTGCATCACACCATTTTTCTCAATCGAATCAGCCAGTTCATTGAGATATTCCTCCGAGAATTTGGTGCGCGGTTGCAGATTGCTGCTGTGAATCTCATCCAGCTTCAGTCGCACGGGCTGGCTCAGGCTGCTGGGTGCTTTACCGGCATCCCCCGCCCCCACGGTTTTGCTGTAATCTTCACCCATCAGGGCTGAAAGCCCCTTGCCCAGACCTTTGGTTGCCGCTTTATTCATCGTTTTTTCTCCTTTTCATATTATGCTGCCGCTTTCATGAAGCGCTTTTCTCTGGCAATCAGCTCTTTAGCCAGCTTGAGATAGGCTTGCGAGCCAGAACAGTTCAGATCATAAATCAGCGCCGGCTTGCCATAAGATGGCGCTTCAGAGATACGGATATTTCTCGGTATTACCGTCTGATAGACGTCGCTTCCCAAAAAGCCGCGCACGTCTTTTTCTACATATTCGGTCAGCTTGTTGCGCTTGTCGTACATGGTCAGCACCACGCCATGAATGGATAATTTCGGATTCAGGCCGTTTTGGATAAGCTTGACGGTTTTTAGCAGATGGCTTAACCCCTCCAACGCATAAAACTCGCATTGAAGCGGGATTAATACGGAATCAGAGGCGGTTAGCGCATTAATGGTCACTAACCCCAAAGAGGGCGGGCAATCAATCATCACATAATCGTAGAGTAGCGTATCGCTTTGCAGCGCCTCGGCAAGTCGATATTCGCGACGGGCAAGATTCACCAATTCGATTTCGGCACCGGAGAGATCAATATTAGAAGGAACGATCGACAGATTCGGAATACTGGTTTTAATCGCCGTATCGCTGGCTTTGTAGGAGTCGATCAACACATGGTAGGAGGTGGTGATTCGCTGCGAAGGGTCGATGCCCAGTCCGGTGCTGGCATTGCCCTGAGGGTCCAGATCAATCAACAATACTTTTTTCCCGATGGCAGCCAGCGCGGTAGCCATGTTGACAGCGGTAGTGGTTTTTCCCACCCCACCCTTCTGATTCACGATCGCTAGGATGCGAGGCATAACTTATCTCGGTTTAATTTGTTTCACTATCAAAACGATGCCCGAATTATCCACAGTATTTGGCTGTGTAAGCGACTCAAAATACCAAGATTTTCGCGCATCCTCCAACTCATTAGCGTAGTTTTTCCCTTTTGGAAAGAGGCAAATTGTCTCCTCTGTCGCCAAATGCTGTGACCATGCCAATAGCTGGGTCAGTGGTTTTAGCGCCCTTGCGGTAATGTATTTAACCGATTTGATCGTCGTTTGTTCGATGCGGCCATGATGAATCGTGGTTGAGAGACTAAGCGTTCTGGAGACTTCCTTCAGGAACTGTGTTTTGCGTAAATCGCTTTCTATCAGGTGAACGTCACAGCAACCCAGTATTGCCAGAATCAGTCCGGGCAGCCCTGCCCCACTCCCCATATCGACGATCACCCCTTCTTTATTTTCGATCAACGGATAGAGTTGACAGCAATCCAGAATATGCCGGGACCAAATTTCTGGGACGGTGGTAGGGCTAATCAAATTGATATGAGGCTGCCATTTGTTGAGTAGCGAATGGTAGTGATCCAGTCGATCAAATGTTTCACGTGAAACAAAGAAGCGATCACAGAATTCAGGATATAGCATAATCGGGTTGTTCCAGATAAGAGCGTCGTCTCATATGAGTCAGTATGGCGGTAATGGCGGCGGGGGTCATTCCCGGTATCCGGCTCGCGGCGCCAATGGTCATGGGCGTGGTTCGTTTCAGCTTATCTTTAATCTCATTCGATAGCGATGCCACCTCATCATAATTGATAGCGTCTGGTATCTTAAGAGATTCGTCTTTTTTGAAGGCTTCAATATCCGAATATTGTTTATCCAGATAGCCTTTATAAGTGGCATCGATTTGGAGTTGTTCAAGCACATCCGGCTGTATGGCGGCTAATTGTGGCCAGAGCGTTTTTAGTTGATCAAATGCTATATCGGCATGCCCCAGTAGATCAAGCGCGCTACGTTTGATCCCGTCCTGATTAAGCTTGATGCCGACGGCCTGTGCTTTATTGGGAGTGATGGTGAGGGACACCATTTCTTGTCTGGCACTATTTAGGCGTTCGAGTTTATCTGTAAAATGGTTACGCCGTTTGGAGCCGACGCACCCAATCTTTATACCGTGCTCTGTCAGACGAAGATCAGCATTGTCGGGCCGCAGCGACAATCGATACTCGGAGCGTGACGTGAACATACGATAAGGTTCTTTGGTCCCCAATGTAATCAGGTCATCAATCATGACGCCGGTATAGCCATCGGCGCGGTCTATGACAAAGGGATTGCTGCCAGATACTTTTAGGGCAGCATTCAGTCCCGCAACCAAACCCTGAGCGCCTGCCTCTTCATACCCGGTGGTTCCATTAATTTGTCCCGCCAAAAACAGACCAGATATTTTTTTGGTTTCTAGCGTTGCCTTCAATTCACGTGGATCGACATAATCATATTCGATGGCATAGCCGGGGCGAATCATGACGGCGTTTTCGAGTCCTGGAATATGTTTCAATAAGGCGAGCTGAACATCTTCTGGCAAAGAGGTGGAAATGCCATTGGGGTAAACGGTGTCATCATCGAGCCCTTCGGGTTCCAAAAATATCTGATGCCGTTCGCGTTCTGAGAATCGAACCACCTTATCTTCAATCGAGGGGCAATAACGCGGACCGGTGCTTTGAATTTTTCCGGAATACATGGGTGCCCGGTGAAGATTGTCGCGAATGATGGCGTGACCTTCCGGTGAGGTGGATGTGATATAACAGGTGATTTGCGGAACGGTGACGCGATCCGTCAAATAAGAAAATGGATTGGGCGGATTATCGCCGGGCTGAGGAGTCAGTCCGGACCAGTCGATGGTGCGTCCATCCAAACGGGGTGGGGTGCCGGTTTTGAGTCGGCCCATGGTCAGGCCAAGACCATATAGACTATCGGATAGTCCGATGGAAGGGGCTTCGCCAACGCGTCCGGCTGAGACCGTTTTCTCACCAATGTGAATGAGACCTTTGAGGAAGGTGCCGGTGGTCAATACAACCGCTCCGGTGGCGTAGGTGGCTCCGGATTGTCCAATAACGGCGGTCACGCAGCCATCGTCTAGTATTAAATCTTCCGCGCTGTCTTCAATAATAGTGAGCGATTCATATTCAGACAAAATGGATTGAACGGCAAGGCGATACAGCTTACGGTCGGCCTGCGCGCGCGGGCCGCGAACAGCGGGACCCTTGCTTTGATTCAGAATCTTATAATGGATGCCGGCGCGATCAATGGCCCGCCCCATGACGCCATCCATAGCATCGATCTCTTTGACCAGTGTTCCCTTGGCGATACCACCGATGGCAGGGTTACAAGACATTTCACCCACCGTAGCATATTTGTGAGTAAGCAATAATGTTTTGGCGCCAAGCCTAGCGGCGGCGGCGGCGGCTTCTGTACCGGCATGTCCACCACCAATGACAATCACATCATATTTCATAGCCACTCCTTTTTATGTTTCACGTGAAACAAGCTGGTTATTATTTACCAATACAGAATGATCCAAAGACCACGTCTAATATATCATCCACTTCAATCTTTCCAGTGATTTTACCGATCGCAAATGCGGCGGATCGTAAATCTTCAGTGATAAGCTCCAGGGGTCCGCCATTCAAAAAAGCATCCAATCGAGATAAGGCATAGCTGAGGGCTTCGCGATGGCGGGCACGAGTAATGATGGGGGTGTGATGACTCGTCATCATCTGTTGTGTGATGTCTTTTAGTGATTGAATAAGCGCTTCCAACCCGTCTCCGGTTGCGGCCGAGACTAACAATGGTGTCCGGCCGGCGATGGAGGCGGGGAGCGCTGATTGTGAGAACTGATCGGATTTATTGACCACAATAAGGGTGTTATCATCAATTATTCCTAGCGTTTCCGAGTCTAGTTTCTGGTTCGTAACAATATCGAAAACGGCAATTTTTATATCCGAATGCTGCGCTTTTTCCTTCGCCCTGCGAATGCCTTCTGCCTCAACCTGTTGATTGGTATGCCTTAATCCGGCTGTATCGATGAGGGTGACCGAAAAACCATCCAGATTCAGATGGATTTCGATCGTATCACGGGTTGTGCCGGCCTCTTCAGAGACAATGGCGACGTCGCGTTTAGCCAGAGCATTCACAAGACTGGATTTACCAACATTGGGCGCGCCAACGATGACGGCAGTCAGGCCACCGCGGATTTTTTCGCCAATCCCCCGATCTGCCATGGCCAGTTCAATGTCGGACTTCAAAGAACGAATCAGGTGATTAGCATGTTCCGTCACATGCTCGGGAATATCTTCATCTGGAAAATCAATATAGGCCTCCATCATGGCCATGGCCTCAATGATGCGCGTGCGAAAGCTGTGATAATGGTGCCCGACTTCGCCTTGCATCTGGCGCATGGCCTGACGGTGTTGGGCCTCGGTTTCTGCGTCGATGAGAGCGGCCAGACCTTCGGCCTGAATCAGATCCATTTTCTGGTTGTGAAAGGCGCGGCGTGAAAACTCTCCGGGTTCTGCCAAACGACAAGACGGGTGAGCGATCAGCAGATTGGTCAACAGCTCAGTCACGGCTAGGCTGCCGTGCGTGTGTAGCTCTACGACGGATTCGCCGGTAAAACTGTGCGGCGCCGGAAAGCGTAAACACAGGCAATGATCAATCGGCAGGCGGGTATCAGGGTGATAAAGCTTCACCAGCGTGGCGATACGGGGGGCGGGCAGGGCGGTGACACCAAGATAGAGCAACAGCTCATCCGCCTGTGCACCGGAAATCCTCAACACCGCAACGCCGCTGCGACCCAGCGCCGTGGCCCAGGCAACGATGGTTTTGTCATGTAGCGATTGCATATTCTCATTGGTTTTTGCCATGAATTTGCTACACTCCGCGCGTTTATCAACAGGCCCTATGTAACGCAACGCATGTCAAAAGCAATCCTTATCGATCAACCCGGCGGGCCGGATGTTCTCCAATGGCGCGAAATAGATGAACCAGAACCCAAAGCGGGCGAGGTGATTATCCGCCAGATCGCGGTGGGGCTGAACTATATTGATATCTATCACCGCAGCGGGCTTTATCCGCTGCCCTCTTATCCGGCAACCATTGGTGTGGAAGGCGCGGGGGTCATCCTTCGGGTTGGGCCAAACTGCCAGCTTGGGTTCCGTGAGGGCCAGCGCGTGTGCTATGCAGGTGGACCGCTGGGGGCTTACAGCCAATATCGCGCCTATCCGGAAGAATATCTCGCTGGCATTCCAGACAAATTATCAAATGAATTGGCAGCCGGAGTGATGGTGAAGGGGCTGACAGCTTATTTTCTGGTCAAGCGCACCTTTTTCGTTGATCAACACACGACCATGCTGGTGCATGCAGCAGCCGGCGGCGTGGGGTTGCTGCTGTGTCAGTGGGGAAAATTGCTGGGTGCAACGGTGATTGGAACGGTGGGCAGTGACGAGAAAGTCGAACTGGCGCGTCAGAATGGCTGCGACTATCCCATCAATTATAATCGTGATGATTTTGTGGCCAAAATTCGCGAAATTACGGGCGGGCGCGGATGCAATGTGGTGTATGATTCGGTGGGGGCTGATACCTTCATGCGTTCGTTGGATTGCCTGATGCCCTTTGGCATGATGGTGAGTTTTGGCCAGTCATCGGGCAAGGTGCCGCCGGTGGATCTATTTGAATTGCAAAAGCGCGGCTCGTTGCTGCTCACGCGCCCAAGCCTGACCGATTTTATGCGCGATCGTGCCGAATATATTGTGGGTGCAACCGAGCTGCTGCATCTGGTGAATGAAGGCCGGCTGAAAATTAATGTGAAGCAGAGCTATTATCTGAAAGACGCCAAACGGGCGCATCAGGATCTGGAAGCGCGCAAAACCACAGGCGCTACCATTTTCTATACGGAAGCATAAGCTATAATTGAGAATCTGTATCGAAGGCGGCACTCAACAGGGCCTTGGTGTAATCATGCTGCGGGTTGGCCAGTAAGGCATCCGCAGCATTTTCCTCAATGATTTTACCGCTCTGTAAGACCATGATGTGATGGCTGATCGCACGGACCACCCGTAAATCATGGCTGATAAACAGATAGGATACGCCGGTTGTGATCTGAAACTGTTTGAGTAGTTCGATCACTTTACCCTGCACGCTCAGATCAAGCGCGGAAGTAGGTTCATCCAACACTACCACGGCAGGCTTTAAAATCATGGCGCGTGCGATGTTGATGCGCTGGCGCTGACCACCGCTGAATTCATGAGGGTAACGGTCGCGCATCGATGCTTCCAGCCCTACCTGCTGCAATATGTGAACGACTTCCTGCTCGCGTGCGGGGACGGATAGGGATGGTTTATGTACCTTCAATCCTTCCGCAATAATTTCCCCCACCATCATGCGCGGGTTGAGGCTCGCAAACGGATCCTGAAAGACAATCTGCATGTTCTGGCGCAGGGGACGAATGGCGCTTTGAGAAAGGGTATCGATGGCCTGCCCCATAAACACAATCGGTCCCTGACTACGAACAAGGCGCAGCAATGCAAGGCCCAGCGTGGTTTTTCCGGAACCGCTTTCGCCTACGATGCCGATGGTTTCACCATGTCGCACGCTCAGGCTCACATCGTCAATGGCTTTTACATGGCCGATGGTTTTGGCAAGAATGCCGCGTTTGATTGGAAAATGCACCTTCAGCCCAGTGCAGGATAAAACGGGAGATTCCGAGGCTTTTAATGGGACGGCGCCACCTGAGGGTTCCGACTCCAACAGCATCCGGGTGTAGGGATGTTGTGGGTTAGCAAATACGCCGCGCGTATCGCCATGCTCGACGATTTGTCCCTGCTGCATGATCATGACGCGTTCGGCCAGTCTTCGTACCAGCGTCAGGTCGTGCGTGATGAGCAGAATGGCCATTTGGCGCTCTTTTTGGAGCCGTTTGAGTAGCGACAGAATTTGTGTTTGTAGCGTTACATCGAGCGCGGTGGTCGGCTCATCAGCGATCAATAGATCGGGGTTGCAGGCCATTGCCATTGCAATCATCACGCGCTGACGCTCACCTCCGGAGAGCTGATGCGGATAGGCATCCAGCCGACTTTTGAACTTCTCCAGCCCTACACTATCCAGCAGCGCTAACACCCGTTCCTGAGCATCGGAAGTAGATAGCTTCTCATGCGTGATGAGCACTTCGGCAATTTGCTTACTGATGGTATGCAGCGGATTGAGCGCGCTCATGGGTTCTTGAAAAATCATGGCGATGCGTTTGCCACGGAAGCGGCATAGTTCGGGCTCCGTCAGAGCGGTGAGGTCCTGCCCGTCAAAAATCATTTTTCCCGATAGCGAGGCGCTGGCGGGATTCAGCCGCAAGATGGCCTGCGCCGTGACGGACTTACCGGAACCGCTTTCGCCCACAAGTGCAACCATGTCGCCTTTATGGACTTCGAACGAAATGTTGCGCACCGCTTCAATGCTGCGTGCGCCGCTTTGAAAGGTGATGCTCAGATTATCAACGCGCAGCAGGCTCATGCATCGGCCTCTTTGGAGAAGGTTTTGGATGGGTCGAAAGCATCACGCACCGCTTCGCCAATGAAAATGAGCAGGCTAAGCAGGACGGAAAGCACTAGGAATCCGGTGATGCCAAGCCATGGCGACTGCGGATTGTTTTTCCCCTGCGAGAGCAACTCACCCAGAGAAGGCGATCCGATGGGAAGGCCAAAGCCCAGAAAATCAAGGGAGGTGAGGGTTGTCACCGAGCCATTGAGAATAAACGGAACAAAGGTGAACACCGACACCAGTGCATTAGGCAGCACATGCCGCCAGATGATGGTAGGCTCTTTGACGCCTAAGGCCTTTGCGGCGCGCACATAATCGAAATTGCGCGCCCGCAGAAACTCGGCACGCACCAGATCTACCAGCGACATCCATGAAAACAGCAGCATCAATGCCAGCAACCACCAGAAATTCGGCTCTACAATACTGGCCAGAATAATCAGCAGATAAAGCACCGGCATGCCTTGCCAGATTTCAATAAACCGCTGTAACAACAGGTCGGTTCTCCCACCAAAATAGCCTTGAATGGCCCCCATAAAAATGCCAATCACGCTGGAGGAGAGAGTGAGTAGCAGCGCAAACAGAATAGAGATGCGGAAGCCGTAAATAACCCGCGCCAGCACATCACGCCCCTGATCGTCAGTACCCAGCCAGTTGTTGGAATCCGGCGCGGATGGCGCACGCGGCACGCGGTAATTAATGGTATCATAGCGGTAAGGAATCATGGGCCAGACCATCCAGCCATGCGCGTTAATTTCACCTGCGACCCACGGGTCCGCAAAATCAATTTCCGATTCGAACTGCCCGCCTTCCAGCGTATCTTTTTCGGTATAGCTATGGAATATGGGTAGCAGCAGGCTCCCGCGATAGGACACCACAATCGGCCGGTCGTTGGCTACCAGCTCGGCGCAGAGGCTGAACGCAAATAGCGCAATAAACACCCACAACGACACATAACCCTTGCGGTTTGCTTTGAACAGGTTCCAGCGGCGGCGGTTAATTTCTGATAAGACCATCACACACTCCGTTGATCAAAATCGATGCGTGGATCGATCAGCATATAGGTGATGTCGCCGATCAGTTTGAAGACCAGCCCGATCAGCGTAAAAATGAACAGGGCACCAAACATGATGGGATAGTCACGATTCAGCGCCGCTTCAAACCCCAGCAGTCCCAGCCCGTCCAGTGAGAAAATGACCTCAATCAATAGTGAACTGGTGAATAAGATTCCAAGCAGCGCACCGGGAATTCCCGAAATAATAATCAGCATGGCATTGCGGAAAATATGACCGTAGAGCACGCGTTTTTCGGTTAGCCCTTTGGCGCGTGCGGTCATGACATACTGCTTGCTGAGTTCCTCAATGAAAGAGTTTTTGGTCAGCAGCGTCAGCCCCGCAAATCCGCTGATGACCATGGCTGTGATGGGCAGGGCCAGATGCCAGAAATAATCCAGAACCTGCTGTGTCCAACTCATCGATTCAAATCCATCGGATGTCAGGCCGCGCAACGGAAACCACTGCCAGTAACTGCCGCCGGCGAACAGAATGATCAGCAGAATGGCAAATAAAAACCCCGGAATGGCATGGCCGATAATCACGGCGGCGCTGGTCCATGCGTCAAAGCGCGACCCATCACGCACGGCTTTTTTGATGCCCAGAGGAATCGAGATCAGGTAGATGAGCAAGGTAGTCCATAACCCAAGCGAAATAGAAACAGGAAACTTTTCGATGATCAGGTCAATCACCGGTTTGTCACGGAAAAAGCTGGTACCAAAATCCAGCCGCAGATAGTCGCTGATCATTTTAAAAAACCGCTCATGAGCAGGGCGGTCAAATCCGTACATTTTTTTGATGGCTTCAATCAGTTCCGGATCAAGGCCGCGCGCGCCACGATAGACGGAGTCGGTGGGTTGCGGTTTTGCGGTTTGCTGATTGGCAGCGGCGGCAAAGTCAGACGTCGCCCCGCTGATACGGCTGGCGGCCTGACTGGCATCTGCCGTGGTCAGCTGCAGGATCATTTTTTCCACCGGCCCACCAGGGGCCGCCTGAATGATCAGAAAATTAAGCAGCATGATGCCAAACAACGTCGGAATAATGAGTAATAATCGGCGTAGAATATAGGCGGTCATTGTTCCAGCTCCTTACTCCACCAGCTCTCCAGCCCTAACCCATAAAGCGGTGCGATATCGGGGCGGCCAAATTTATTCCAGTACAACATGCGCCATGAACTTAAATACCAGTGGGGAATAGCAACATGGTCCCACAATAACACACGGTCAAGCGCACGCGCCGCAGGCGTCAGCTGATCAAGGGTCTTTGCCTGCACAATGCGCTCCAGCAGCGCATCAATGACGGGCGCTTTCATGCCGCTTAAATTGTTGCCGCCGATCACATCGGCCTGCGAGGAATGCCAGAACCCGACCTGTTCATTACCAGGGAAGAACAGTCCCAGATTCCACCACACCGACACCACATCGAAATCGCGGTCATCAATGCGTTTCTGGTATTGCGAATCATCGACATAACGAAAGGTTGCCCCAATACCAAGCCGTTTAAGGTTGCGGATCATGCCACCCACCACCTTTTCAAAGGTGCGTTGGCGCATCAGGAATTCAACGCTGAGTGGCTGGCCCGTGGCGTGATGCACGCGTTTGCCGTCCCGCATGATCCATCCGGCATCATTCAGCAGTGTCTGCGCTTTGAGCAGGTTGGAGCGGTCATAGCCGGTACCATCGCTTTTAGGTTGAGCCGGCGGGGTAGTGAACAAAGCCGCCGGCAGGTCTTTACGGAACGGTTCCAGCAGCGCCAGCTCCTGCGCATCGGGCAGATCCTTTGCCATAAAGTCGGTATTTTGAAAGAAGCTATCGGTGCGAGTGTAGGCGCCATAAAACAGCGTCTGATTCATCCATTCGAAATCCATGGTCAGACCAATTGCCTCGCGTACACGGGGGTCAGCGAATTTTTCCTGCCGTTTGTTGAACAAGAAGGCCTGCATGCCGCGTGGAATTTTGTTGGGGATATTCACCTTGATCAGCTCCCCGCGATCAATAGCGGGCAGGCTGTAAGCGGTTGCCCAGTTGCGTGCGATATATTCTTCGCGCACGTCATATTGCGCGGATTTGATGGCCTCCACCGCGACTGTTTCATCGCGATAAATATCGAAAACCATCTCATCAAAATTATACAAGCCACGGTTGACCGGCAGGTCTTTACCCCAGTAATCCTTCACCCGCTCATAGGTGATGGAGCGAGCGGCATCGGCGGACTTGATGCGGTAAGGACCGCTGCCCAGCGGGGGCTCCAGCGTGGTTTTATCGAACTCGTGGGTTTCATAATAATGTTTTGGCAGCACATTCATGGAAGCCGCCAAAAGTGGCAACTCACGATTTTTGGGGTCGCTGAAATGGAAGCGCACATGCCGCGCATCGAGCTTTTCTACCTTGTCGATCGGCTTATATAAAATGCGAAAGGAAGGGTGCCCCTTTTCTTTCAGGGTCTCGAAAGAAAACACCACATCGTCTGCCGTGATGGGTTTGCCATCATGCCAGCGCGCTTCTTTGCGCAATGTGAAATCGGCATAGCTGCGATCATCTGCCATATCGACGGATTCGGCAATCAGCCCATAATAGGCTTGCGGTTCATCGAGGGACGCCACCATCAGGCTTTCAAAGATAGCGGCAACACCAGGCGCAGGAACGCCTTTGAGAATGAAGGGGTTCAGGCTGTCAAATGTTGCGGTATGCGATAGCTTAATTCGCCCGCCTTTGGGTGCATTCGGATTCACATAATCAAAGTGCTTGAAGTCTGATGGATATTTGAGGTTGCCAAAGGGCGCAATGCCGTGAGAGGGTGCGGCAAGCGCGGCCGATGCCAGCATCAGGGCACCTCCAATAGCTAAACAGATCCGCCGGATGATCACGCGTTCTTCGTTCCCCAGGGACCAGATGCCGATTTATCCTGCTTGATGGTGTGATAAACTGCCAAGGCCTGTGCCACCATGGACGCAGGGTCTCCTACATTTGCGGGCAACAGCAAGGTATTGGTTTCTTTGGCCAGCTCTTTAAATGAACTCAGATATTGTTCAGCGATTTTGAGTGCTACGGCCTCTTCTCCGCCACTGACTTTAATGGCGGCGGCTACCTTCTCAATGCCGCGAGCGGTTGCTTCTGCGACAGCCAGAATGGCTTCCGCGTCACCGCGTGCACGATTGATGCGATCGGTCATGGCCGCTTCAGATTCGAGCACCACCTGTTGTTTGTGACCCTCTGCGACGTTGATTTTGGATTGGCGCTGGCCCTCGGATTCTAAAATACCGGCACGCTTCTGGCGTTCGGCCGCCACCTGAAGCTCCATCGCGTTTTGCACATTGCGCGGTGGGGTGATGTTCTTGATCTCATAGCGCATACATTGAATGCCCCAGCTTTGTGCGGCCTGATTGATCGCATTGACGATATTGGCATTCAGATGCTCACGTTCTTCGAAACATTCATCCAGCGTTAGTTTACCAATCTCGGAGCGCATGGTGGTTTGCGCGAGCTGAGTGACGGCATAGATGGGGTCGTTCACGCCATAGGAAGCCTGTACCGCGTCAAGAATGCGAACATAAATCACGCCGTCCATCAGCAGCGTCACGTTATCGCGGGTGATGGCGGTCTGCTCCTGCACATCAAACGCATATTCTTTGAGAGAGTGGCGATAGGCAACGCGCTCAATGTAGGGGATGAGAATGTTCAGGCCCGGTTCGAGCTTGCGGTCAAACCGACCCAGTTTCTCCACAATCCAAGCGGATTGCTGTGGCACAATTTTAACGCCTTTCCAAACTGTCAGCGCACCAATTAAACCAATAACCAGAAACAGCAAAGAGCCAAAGCCCATATGAACCTCCTACAGGTATTTTGGTATTGTGTGGGGGAGAGGGTAGCGGGAAGCCACTTAAGGCGCAACGATCAATTTGCTGCCGCGCACATCGATAATTTTAACCACGACACCTTCTTTGATGCCATCAACGGTCGCGTTCTCTTCGATTTCAGCCATCATGGTGGTGCCCGACCAGCTGACCTGACCCGTTTGCCCTTTTTGCAGACCGCCGCGACCGACAATGGCTTTGTCGCCGATGATATTCTGATATTCTTTGTCTTTAGACGAAGAGGTGCGCCACTGCTTCAGTTTTTTCCATAACACCACCGCAAACAGGGCGGTTGCCGCGAAGAACGCGCCGGTTTGCAGGATGTAGTCATCCATCGCAATCACGGAAAAATCGACCAGCAGCCCCACCAGAATTGCCGCCAGACCGGCGAACAGAAATCCGATTCCGGGAACACCAAACGCCTCGACAGCCAGCAACACCGCACCGATGATCAGCCAGATATAAGAAGCGTCAAGTGCGATTCCCATGGACGCCCCAACTATTTCGGCAGTGCAACTGGGGCGCTGCTGATCGTGCGCAAATAGGCCACCAGATTGGTACGGTCTTTATCGTTTTTAAGTCCGGCAAAGGCCATCATGGTGCCGGCCACATATTGTTTGGGGTTATACAGGAAGTGGTTCAGCGCATCGAAATCCCAGTTGCCGCCTTTTTCTTTCAAGGCTTTGGAATAATTGAAGCCCTCATGCGATGCCTTTGCCCGCGCTATAATTCCCCATAAATTAGGGCCAGTTTTATTGGCACCACCGCTCTCTGCCGTGTGGCAGGTGCTGCATTTTTGTTTGAATATCGCTTCGCCAGCGGCCACATCCGCTGCTGCCAGATCTGGCATAATGTCTTTGGGTCCCGCCGCTGCTGCGCTACCACCGGATTCTGCGGCCACCGCATCAGCCACATCAATCGTGTAGCCGCGTTTGACTTCTGTCGCTTCGCCATGATGCGAGGCGCTCCCGCCATAATACAGGTATGTTGACACCTTGCCCGTGAACATGGCAACCAGACCGGCAACCAGAATGGAAGCTGCAAATTTATTGAATTCCATGGCTTTCAAACCCTCCTGATGGTTGACTATATAGCATGTCATCAATACGCATTAAAAGCGAAAGTCAATGATCAAGATCAATTCGCTTGCTTTTAGTAGCGGGCAGTGGCTAGACAGTCGATATGCGCCGTCCCATCATCATCATTCCTGCCCGCAGGGCATCCACGCGCCTGCCTGATAAGCCGCTCGCCATGATCGGCGATGCGCCGATGATTGTGCAGGTGTGGCGGCGGGCGATGGCAGCGAATCTTGGTGAGGTAATTGTGGCTACCGATGACGCTGAGATTATGGCGGTAGTAGAAGCGGCAGGCGGCAAGGCGGTGATGACCCGCGTCGATCATCCTTCGGGGTCAGATCGCATCTGGGAAGCGCTGCTGGCGGTAGACCCAAAAGGTGATTATGAGATTGTGGTGAATCTGCAAGGAGATTTGCCGACGCTTGATCCGTCCTTGCTCAAAGAGCTGGTGGCGCCTTTTGATCGAGAGGAGGTAGACATTACTACTCTGGGAGCGGTGATAGACAATGAACGTGACCGCCAAAGCCCATCGGTAGTCAAGCCGGTGATTGCGTTTCATGATGAGGCCGGCCGAAGCGGGCGGTGTTTGTATTTTTCGCGCGCTACCGTGCCGCATGGCGAGGGAACACTCTATCACCATATTGGACTTTATGGTTATCGGCGAGCGGCGTTGAAACGATTTGTTGCGTTGCCACCCAGCCCGCTGGAGCGGCGTGAAAAGCTGGAGCAGCTGCGCGCACTGGAGGCCGGTATGCATATTGAGATAAGGATTGTCGATACCCAGCCACTTGGGGTAGATACTCAGGAAGACTTAGAGAAAGCAAGGAGCCTGTTATGTACGGATTAGATGCCAGCAAACCCTATGATGTGGTGGGTATTGGCAATGCCATATTGGATATTCTGGCGATGACGGATGACGCCTTCATTGCGCGTCAGGGTATGAAAAAAGGCACGATGATGCTGATCGATGAAACCCGCGCAGCGGAGCTGTATCGTCAGATGGGACAGACCAAAGAAGTCTCCGGCGGGTCTGCTGCCAACACATTGGCTGGTATGGCGTCACTGGGGTCTAAAACGGCCTTTATCGGCAAGGTGTGCGATGACGCGCTTGGGAAAATTTACCGCCATGATTTGCAGGCGGTGGGCGTGGAATTTACCACCCCTTCCATTTCGGGCGGCAAACCCACCGGATGCAGCTACATTCTGATCACGCCGGACGCGCAGCGCACCATGAACACCTATCTGGGGGCGGGTAGCGAGATTTATGAAGCAGACATCGATGAAGCGCTGATTGCCAAAGCCAAGATTGTTTATGGTGAGGGGTACCAGTGGAGCTCTCCGCACAATAAAGACGCATTACGTAAGGCATTCACGCTGGCGCGCAAACATGGCGGCAAAGTGGCATTCACGCTGTCAGATGTGTTTTGCGTGGAAGCGCATCGCGAAGACTTTCAGAATCTGCTGGATAATCACCTCGATATTCTGTTCTCCAACGAGCATGAGATTCAGTCGCTTTATCCGGGCCTTTCGCTGGAAGCGATTATGGACAAGATTCAGGGCAAGGCGGATGCCATCATTATTACCCGCAGCGAAAAAGGGTCGGTGATACTGACCAAGAGTGAGCGCGTGACGGTTGGCATCGTTCCCGTGAAAGAACTGGTGGACACCACCGGTGCAGGTGATCTGTATGCGGCAGGCTTCCTGCATGGCTATTGTCAGGGTAAGTCGCTAGCTGCCTGTGGGGCGATGGGTAGCCGCTGTGCCACGGAGATTATTCAGCATGTGGGCGCACGCTCGATGAAGAATCTGAAAGAACTGGTCGCCTGATGACTATCAGCGGACTCTGGTCCCGCCTGTTTGGCTTGGGTGAGGTGTACCTTAAGCGCCGTGTTTTGCGTATCATGCTGCTGGGATTTTTCAGCGGGTTGCCGCTGGCCTTGACGGCCTCCACCCTGTTTACCTGGCTTGCGGAAGCGGGGGTAGATAAAACCACCATCGGGCTGTTTGCAGCGATTGCCATTCCCTATTCGCTGAAATTTTTGTGGTCGCCGGTGATGGATGGGGTGGCCATACCCGTGTTGACCCGATATATGGGCCGCAGGCGAAGCTGGTTGCTGCTGCTGCAGCTGCTGCTCACCTTTTCTATTGCGGCTTTTGCTTTTGCTGACCCGAATGTGCCTGCCACTTTTGCGCTGATGGCATTGGGTGTGGCGTTTTTCTCTGCCAGTCAGGACATCGTGATTGATGCGTATCGTGTGGAAAGTCTGCCAACGCAAGAGCAGGGGTCTGCGGCGGCGATGTACACCTTTGGCTACCGCATTGCCATGCTGATTTCGGGTGCGGGCGCGCTGTGGCTCTCCGATCAGGTGAGCTGGCAGAGCACCTATCTGGCGATGGCTGGATTAATGGCGGCGGGGTTGCTCACCACGCTGCTCATGCCGGAGCCTGACATTTCGGCAGAGATTAAACCGGCACACTCTGTTTCGCAGTGGATTCACCAGTCGGTCATTGCCCCGTTTGCTGATTTTATGAATCGCAAAGGGTGGGTGGCAATTCTGGTATTTGTGGTGCTGTATAAGCTGGCCGATGCGTTTCTGGGCATCATGTTTAACCCGTTTCTGCTATCGCTGGGCTTTAGCAAAACCCAGATTGCCGAGATTGTGAAACTCTATGGTCTGGCGGCAACGTTGGTGGGTGGGTTTATCGGCGGGTCGCTGGTGGTGCGCTGGGGGATGATGCGCACCTTGCTGAGCACCAGTGTGCTGCATATGTTGACGAATCTGTTATTGGTGGTACAGGCTGATCTGGGGGCGCATGAAGGCTTTTTAACCCTTTGCGTGGTAACCGAAAACATGACGGCGGGTATGGGATCGGCGGCCTTTATTGCCTATCTGAGTTCGCTGTGCCGCGCCCAATTCACCGCTACGCAATATGCGCTGCTAAGTTCGCTGGCGAGCGTGGCGCGCACCACCCTCTCCACGGCGGCCGGAAAGACCGCAGAACTGCTTGGATGGCAAGGGTTTTTCCTGTTTTCATCCTTGCTGGCCATCCCGTCGATTGTGATGATCGTGATATTGCGCAGGCGACTGAGCAACTGACACAGTATTGTCATATTGATGTGTTAGTATGGGCACAGGGAGGCTGTGCATGGCTGATTTGACCTGCAGGTTAGGCAATCAAGGATTAGAGGTGGCGTTGGGGGATAAAAAAGCCACCGTCTCGCAGTTAGGCAATCTACAGATTACGAGGACGGGAACAGAGATTACTATTTCTCGGCCAATGGTAACTCAAGTGGCGGGTGAGCCAAAAGTTTCAATGTTGGCTTCTTACACGATCTCAAGTGCTCCAGGACAACCGGAGTTTGTTGTAACAACAGAACTGGCAAGCCGGTCACCTACAGCAAGATCAGATCTCTACGATCGTTTTGGCGGCACTTTCAGAACAGATACTGTGACAGAGCGAAATCGCAGCGATGTTGGCACTCCGCAATCCAATGCGCCCATCACACGAGAACAGGCCGCAGCTATAGAGGGTACTATACTAAACATGCTGGGCGTTCGGTGCTCGGGGGGTGATGTCAGGACAGCCCAATTTACGGCACAAATTATTGGCGACTTGGCAGCGGGCAAGACTGTTAAAGTCAGACAGCAGGGTAATTAATTACGCCCACTTGGCTTCTGGTGGCAATGACATCAAAATCGCTTCCGTATTGCCGCCGGTCATGAGTCCAAAGCGCGTGCCGCGATCATACAGCAGATTATATTCCGCATAATAACCGCGTTTGGTCAGCTGCCATTCACGTTGTTGCTGCGTCCACGCACTGTTCATGTGGCGGCGGATGAGCTGCGGATAAATATCGCGGAAGGCCTTGCCCACATCCTGCGTGAATGCAAAGGCGTCTTCCCACGGCATCGACACGTTGGCCGCCAGCCGCATGCCCTGAGCGGTCAACTCGCCGGTGGCGCCGCCTTTGCCGAAGCGCTCATGCGCCACGGGGGTGCAGTCGCTACCCAGCCCATTGAGTCCCAGATAATCATAGAAAATGCCGCCCACGCCGCGCGCAAACCCGCGGTGTTTGATGTAAAAATACTCATCGCACCAGCCTTTGAATGCGGGATAAAAAGCGGGGTTATGCGCATCGCAAACCGCCTGGAACGCTTGATGAAAATCCTGCGTGTCTTGCGGGTCTTCGACCATCGGGTTCAAATCACCGCCACCGCCAAACCACAACCGCACACCACCGCCCACACAGATCATGCGGGTATTAAAATGCGCCGCAGGAACCAAAGGTGATTGCTGATGCGCGACCAGCGAAATGCCGCTGGCCCAGAAATCCGGATTTTCAACAGCCCCCGGAATCTCCTGCCGGAACCGCTCATCAAAGCGGCCATGCACGGTTGAAATATTGACTCCCACTTTTTCAAACACCCGCCCGCGCATCAACGACATTTCACCGCCACCCCCTTCGGCGCGCGCCCAGGGTTTGCGCTCAAACCGACCGGCCGGGCGATCATTGAAAGTACCGGTCAGTTCATCTTCCAGCGCTTCAAAGCTGGTGCAAATCTGGTCCCTGAGCTCACGAAACCATTGCTGAGCAAGCCGTTGTTTTTCATCTAGCGACATGCGAATCCTCCACATTGTCTGAGTGCTTCACCGGTGACGATGGCGGCGCTCATTGCCACATTCAGCGAGCGCACCTTCGGGTTGATGGGTATAATCAGCCGGGCATCGGCGGCTTGGTGCACCGCGTCGGGCACACCGGCACTTTCGCGGCCCAGCACAATCATGTCGCCGGGCTGGAAGCGGAACTCAGTATGGGGAACGGCACCCTTGGTCGTCATGAGCACGATACGCTGTTGATGGCGGGTGCAATGAGCGTGAAACATCTCCCAGCGATCGTGTCGGTGCCAGACAACGTGATCCATATAATCCATACCGGCGCGCCGCATGCGTTTATCGTCCAGCGGGAAACCGCAAGGTTCGATGACATGGATATCCACACCCATGCAGGCACCCAGACGAAGTAGTGCGCCTAGATTTTGCGGGATGTCGGGTTGATAGGCAGCAAGGTGAATCATGGGTTTAAGCAGGTGTAATGGTTGGGGGATAAAGCGATGTCCAACTGTGTTCTTAAAGACACCATAGCGATCGCAGAAAGAACGTCTATGCGTTTTTTGCTTCACAACTGATGCTACTGGGCATAAAAATGTGTCAAATTATCGTATGTTGCAAGACTAACAACAAAGAGAGAGGCGCAGGAGTTCTATGGGCGCGACTACATCAGAAAAAACAGCAGAAAAAACAGGCGAAACCCGCCGCGATTTTATCGTTCTGTCTGCTGCGGGCATGGCAGCGGTTGGCGGTGCGGCTGTGCTTTGGCCGTTTGTTGATAGCATGAATCCATCGGCGGATGTGCTGGCGATGGCATCTACCGAGGTGAATCTTTCGCCGGTGGCGGAGGGTCAGGAAATCAAAATCATGTGGCGTGGCAAGCCGGTGTTTATTCGTCACCGTACCGCAAAAAACATTGAAGAAGCCAAGGCCGTTAATCTTGCTGAGCTGCGTCATCCTGAGGCCGATAAAGACCGGGTGAAAGATGGTAAAGAACAGTGGCTGGTGATGCTGGGTGTCTGTACGCATCTGGGCTGTGTGCCGCTGGGCAAAGAAGCGGGTGACTTTGGCGGCTGGTTCTGCCCATGCCATGGGTCACATTATGATACGTCGGGGCGTATTCGCAAGGGGCCGGCGCCTGCTAACCTGCTGGTTCCCCCTTATGCCTTCCTCAATGATACAACCATTAAAATTGGATAAGAGAGTTACTCATGGCGCTACATCATAAATCGCCCTACAAAGGATGGGTTGGCTGGATTGACGAGCGGATGCCCATTTTCTACGCTATCGATAAGGTAGTGGGCAGTAAACATCCGACGCCGCGCAATTTGAATTATTTCTGGAATTTTGGTTCGTTGGCCGGATTGTGTCTGGTGACGCAAATTCTGACCGGACTGTTTCTAGCTATGCATTATGCGGCAAGCACGCAGCTGGCGTTTGATTCGGTTGAACACATCATGCGCGATGTGAATTATGGCTGGCTGGTGCGCTATATGCACGCTGTCGGCGCATCGATGTTCTTTATTGTCGTGTATATCCATATTTTCCGCGGCCTTTATTATGGGTCATACAAACGCCCGCGTGAGGTGCTGTGGTGGATGGGGGTTATCATCCTGATTCTGATGATGGCGACAGCTTTCATGGGCTATGTGTTGCCATGGGGGCAAATGAGTTTCTGGGGTGCAACGGTAATCACCAATCTGTTTTCGGCATTTCCGCTGGTGGGTGATTCGATTGTAACGCTGCTGTGGGGCGGGTTCTCGGTTGATAATCCGACACTTAACCGCTTCTTCGCGCTTCACTTCCTGCTGCCGTTCGTGATTGTTGGTGTGGTGGTACTGCATATTCTGGCGCTCAATGCCTTTGGCTCAAACAACCCAACCGGCATTGATGTGAAAGGCCCGCAAGATACCATTCCATTCCATCCCTATTATACGGTGAAGGACTTCTTTGGCTTTGGCGTGTTCTTTCTGGTGTTTGCCGCTTTCGTATTTTATGCGCCGAACTATCTGGGGCATCCCGATAACTATATCGAGGCCAATCCCATGGTCACGCCACCGCATATCGTGCCGGAGTGGTACTTCCTGCCATTCTATGCCATTTTGCGTGCGATTACCTTTGACATCCCGTTCTATCTTATCGGTCTGCCGCTGATGGGTGCGGGTGTGTGGTGGATGATGAACCGTTGCAAGGTGAATGGTGGGTTGATTGTAACGCTGGGGCTGGTGCTGAGTGTGTTGGGCTTTGTTGGCGCGGCCATTGACTCCAAGCTGGCGGGCGTTTTGTGTATGTTTGGCTCGCTGCTTATCCTGCTGGTGTTGCCGTGGCTGGATACGTCTGCGGTGCGTAGCGCGAATTATCGCCCGATGTATCGCTGGTTTTTCTGGCTGTTTGGCGTAGATGCTCTGATCTTGGGTTATGCGGGGTCTAAGCCTGCTGACTGGGGCACAATTATTAATTTCAGCGATACGCTCAATAACCATAATATTCCCGATATTACGGTCAGTCTGGTGGGCACGGCCTATTATTTTGCTCACTTTCTGATTATTATGCCGCTGCTGGGTAAGTTTGAGAAAACCCTGCCAGTACCAGAAAGCATCAGCGCTTCTGTGCTGAAAAAAGACTAAGGAGATACAGATGCGAATCACTACATTTATTGCGGTTTCTATCGTATCTGGCTTGATTGGTTCTGCGGCGTTGGCGAGTGGCGGCGGGGCAGAGCACCCCAAACAAGTGCCGTGGGCATTTGATGGTGTGTTTGGCAAAGTAGATCAGCCTAGCGTGCAGCGTGGTCTGCAGGTGTATCGTGAGGTGTGTGCTGCCTGTCACGGTTTGAAGCGTGTGGCGTTTCGTACCTTGACGCAGGTAGGCTTCAGCGAGGCTGAGGTCAAGGCGCTGGCGTCACAATATCAATACAAAGATGGTCCAAACGATGATGGCGATATGTTTGATCGCCCGGGTCGCCCGTCTGACAAGTTTCAGGCTCCTTACGCCAATGAAAAAGCAGCGCGTGCCGCTAACAATGGCGCTTACCCGCCGGATCTGAGCCTGATTATCAAGGCGCGGCCCGATGGCGCAAACTATGTGTATTCACTGCTGACAGGCTATCAGCCGGCACCGGCGGATGCGCATCTGGGTCCAAACCAGTATTACAACCCCTATTTCCCAGGCGGCGCGCTGGCGATGCCGGAGCCATTGAAGGCAGATGCGGTTCAATATCAGGACGGCACCAAGGCCACGGTCGATCAGATTGCACGTGATTTGGTGAATTTTCTGCAATGGGCTGCAGAGCCGGAAATGCAGGAGCGCAAGGCAATTGGTCTGAAGGTGATGATTTACCTCTCGATCTTTACGTTGCTGTTCTACATTGCTAAAAAGCGTGTATGGCGCGATATCGAGCACTGAGGATACGTCGCCCATCCCTCATCTTTACTATAAGGAATTCCAGCGGTGGAATATGAGAGTATTTTGTTTGCTATCCTGCTTGGGATTGTGGAGGGGCTAACCGAATTTTTGCCTGTCTCCTCAACCGGTCACCTGATCTTACTGATCGATTTGCTGTCATTTAAGGCGCCGGAGGGGAAGGTCTTCGAAATCATTATTCAGTTTGGAGCCATTTTGGCTGTCGTGTGGCTGTATCGCGCGCGCCTGTTTGGTGCAGTGTTTAAAGCGGCTTCCAGTCCGGTAGAGCGGCGATTCGTACTGAATATCCTGCTGGCAATTGCGCCGGCGATGGTGCTGGGAGTCATCTTTCATGATGTGATTAAGACAGCGCTATTTAACCCAACGGTAGTGGCGGTAACGATGATTCTGGGGGGCTTTATTATTCTGTTGATTGAGCGGATGAAGCCTGCTGTTCGTTATGAGACGGTTGATCATTTTAACTGGAAGCTGGCTCTGAAGATCGGCTTTTGTCAGGCGATCGCCATGATTCCCGGTACATCTCGCTCTGGCGCAACCATCATGGGCGCGCTGGTGCTGGGGGTGGAGCGTAAGGCGGCGGCAGAATTCTCATTCTTTCTGGCAGTGCCAACGATGCTTGCAGCCACCGTTTACGATATTTACAAAAACTACCATCAACTTGACTCTCAGGATGCGGAGTTAATCCTGATCGGATTTGTGGTGTCGTTTGTTTCGGCATTGTTTGTGGTAAAACATTTGATTGGCTTTATCAGCCGTCACGGATTCGCCCCATTTGCTTACTATCGCATCGCGCTGGGCGTGTTGATGTTGGGCCTGATCCTGTCTTAGGAGGTGCGGCGCTTCAGGTAGCTTTTGATGGTCTGACGATCAACAGTCTTAAACCCTATGATGGCAATTCCGTAGCTGATAGCGCCTGCTCCAACCAGAATGGTAAGCGCTGACGCTTGTAGCCACAGCGCCTGCAAGAACCAGTTGGTTAACGCATAATGCAGTGGGATCAACACCCCAACCATTACCGCCGTTGCGGCAGCCATACGCGGCAGGCGCCGCTTCAAGTTGCTATCGAACACCATCATGCCGCGTCGATGCAGGATGAGGCCAAGGGTTACAGCATTAAACCAGCCAGCCAGTGATGTCGACAAGGCCAACCCCACATGTTCAATAATGCGCATCAGAATAAGATTAAGGGTAAGGTTGAGCAGCACGCAGATGGTGGCAACAATGAAGGGCGTTCGTGTGTTTTCTGATGCGTAAAACCCGGCAGCAAATATTTTGACTAACACGAAGGACGGCAGACCAATAGCGAAGGCCACCATGGCACGGTAGGTGGCTACGGTGTCATCGGCGCTGAACTCGCCATGCTCATACATTACCTTAATAATAGGCTCCGGGATGGTGATGAGCGCTAATGTGGCAGGCAGAGAAAACAGCATCACCAATTCGATGGCGCGGTTGATGCTATAATGCGCAGCTTTTTGATCTCCTGCTCTAATTTGCTTGGAAACGGTGGGCAGCAGCGCCGTGCTTACAGCGATGCCAATTACTCCGACAGGCAACTCGTTGATACGATCGGCGTAATAGAGATAAGACACTCCCTCATGGAAATTTGAAGCGAGAATAAGGTCAATAAACAGATTAATCTGAGCAACTCCAGCGCCGAGTGCGGCAGGCGCAATCAGCCTTAGCATTTTACGCACCTGCGCAGTGATTCTGGGTACCATGATGCTGGGTAAGGCATCTACCTTCTTACAGGAATAGATCAGCCAGATCATCTGAGTAACGCCGGCAAGAGTGACGCCTAAAGACAAGGCGTGGGCAGGCGTTTCGGTATAAGCAGTAAACACCCATAGTGCGAAAATAAGGCAGATATTCAATAGAATGGGAGAAAAAGCTACCACGGCGAATTTCTCAAGAGAATTCAAAATTCCTCCCAGAAGCGACACGACAGAAATAAACAAGATATAAGGAAAACAGATACGTGCGAGCGTAACGGTCAGGTCATATTTCGTGGAATCTCCTACAAACCCGGGGGCAAACCACTGCAGCAACCACGGCATAAAAATGATGAACAATGCATTCAGCAGAATTAATATGACCAACAACACAGAAAGTGCCTCAGAGGCAAACTTCACGGCTTGTTCTCGACCTTCGGTGCTACAAATGCCAGCAAATTGAGGTACAAAGGCAGCATTGAAAGCGCCTTCAGCAAACAGGCGGCGAAAAAAATTGGGAATCTTGAAAGCCACAAAAAATGCGTCTGACAACCAGCTTGCGCCAATGGCATTGGCAATTAATACATCGCGTACAAACCCAAAAATGCGTGAGATTAAGGTTAAAAAAGCAATGCTGAGACTGGATCGGATGAGAGACATGGTGTGTGCTTAAGTGTCCTAGGCTCGTGCGATTTATTTGACAGAGTGCTACCAAGGCTTTATCCCATAACCCAATTTAAGGAAAGCACAAGCCCCGAACTGTTTACAGGCTTTTGGGTTGTGGCTTTGTGCTCTGGCAATGCAAACATTAGGGTTGAAATATGCGATTTCCCATCCGCCTGATTCCTGACAACACCAATATTGATTTTGTGAAAACCCGTTGGATTGGCTTTGGGCTCTCGTTGGCGATGACCGTTGCTACCATCGTCATCATTTTAACTCAAGGCCTCAACCTGGGGATTGATTTTGCTGGCGGTATTCTGATGGAAATCCGCACACCGGAGGCCGCTGACCTCAATAAGCTGCGTCATGCGCTGACGGTCAAAGAACTGGGAGAGGTTTCCTTGCAGACGATCGGCGACGACAAGGATGTGCTGATCCGGATTGAGACGCCAGAAACGGAAGAACACTCAAGGCTGGTAGAACATGCCAAAGAGCTGCTCAATGGTGCGGTTCAAAACATCGATTATCGCAAAATCGACTATGTGGGTCCTACGGTGGGCAAGGAGTTGATTGAATCGGGATTTCTGGCGCTGCTGATTGCGATGGGGGTGATCCAGATTTACATCTGGTTCCGTTTTGAATGGCAGTTCGGTCTGGGCGGCGTGCTGGCGCTGATTCATGATACGGTTTTGATGTTTGGCTTTTATGCGGTCACGCGGTTCGACTTCAACCTGACGTCGATCGCCGCGATTTTGACGGTGGTGGGCTATTCCATCAACGACTCGGTGGTGATTTATGACCGTATTCGTGAGAATATGCGTAAATACAAAAAGATGCCTTTTGCTGACCTGCTCAATAAAAGCGTGAATGACACCATGTCGCGGACCATTGTGACGGCCTTGACAACGCTGTTGTCTGCGCTGGCGTTGGGCTTGTTTGGCGGCGAAGTGATCAAAGGCTTTGGTTACGCACTGGTGTTTGGCATTGCCATTGGTACTTATTCTTCCATTTATATCTCTGCGCCCATTCTGATTTATCTGGGCATTCGCAGTGACACGCTGAAAGAAGAAGACGAGAACGACTAAGCTCGTTGCGCCAGCATATGCACATTATTCGAGAATATGGTCAGTTTCCCGCAGAGCGGCGCGGCAATGTGTGGGTAATTGGCAATTTTGATGGGGTGCATCTGGGGCATCAGGCGGTGCTGGCATGTGCCAGACAGGAAGCAGCTGCGCGTGACTGTGATGTGATGGTAATGAGTTTCGAGCCGCATCCCAGACAGTTCTTTGCTCCATCGCCTGTCTCGCTTAGGGTGATGCCATTTCACATGAAGGCGCGGCAGCTGGCGCGCGAGCAGGTGTCTTTGTTGCTGGCGCAGCGCTTTAATCAGGCTTTTTCAGAGGTGACGGCGGAGCAGTTTATAGAGGAGGTGTTAATCCGACAGCTGGGTGTTGCCCATGTGGTCACCGGTGAGGATTTTGTGTTTGGCTATCGCCGCGGCGGTAATAGCGCCATGTTGGCAAGGCATGCCAACCAGACCGGTGCGTTTGGTTATACCGCGTTGAAGCGCATTGCCGGAGCCGATCGGGCCATGTCCTCAACGCAGCTGCGCCAGCTTATTTTGTCTGCGGACATGGAGGCTGTGGCGGCGCTGCTGGGTCGTCGCTATGGGTGGAGCGGGCGAGTGGTTGGGGGCGCAAAGCGCGGCAGAACCATAGGATTTCCAACCGCTAATCTGATTCCTCCCCCCATTGTGTTGCCAGCGTTTGGGGTGTATGCGGTGACGGTTCGTGTGGAACGAGATGAGACGGATTGGCCGGCGATTGCAAATCTGGGTGTACGCCCAACAGTTGATGGACAGACCTGCCGACTTGAAATACACCTGTTTGATGCCGATCTGGATTTGTATGGCAAACGGTTGCATGTAGCGTTTGTTTCGTTTATCAGGCCAGAGACCACCTTCGATGGAGTTGACGCATTACGCAAGCAGATTACAGCCGATTGTCAAATCGCACGGGAAAGGCTCGGCGTATCGCATTAGCGCTTAGCATTGCGGCGGTGTGCCTGGTGTGTGATCAGGTGAGCAAGGAGTGGTTGATCGCATTGCTTGCCCAGCATCATAATGAAACCATTGTGCTGACCTCTTTTTTTAACCTGGTGATGGTGTGGAATTACGGAGTGAGTTTTGGCATGCTGTCTGAGCCGGGGTCGGATGTGCGTTACTTTTTGATGGGTGTGGCGCTCGTGATCGTGATGATGATGAGTTTCTGGCTCTATCATGCAACCAGCCGATGGGTGGCCGCGGCCATTGGTCTGGTGATTGGCGGGGCGATTGGCAATGTGATTGATCGTATCCGGTTTGGTGCCGTGGCAGACTTTTTCGATTTCCATCTCTACGGCGTTCATTGGCCCGCGTTTAACATTGCCGATGCCAGCATTTTCTTAGGCGTTGCCTTGCTGATCTGGGACAGTGTGGTGCATCGTCCACCGCCAGAGAGTAAGTCATTGAATTCTTAAGCAGATGCATTATGTTACCCCTATGAAGAAACTTGGATTGATGGTGATGGCTTTGGCGCTCATTTCCTGCTCAGGAGGTGAGGTGCGCGATACGCTTGGCGTAAACCGCCGTGCACCGGACGAGTTTAAGGTGGTCTCGCGGCCGCCACTATCTATCCCACCAGATTTCAATTTGCGCCCACCGGAGCCCGGAGCGGACCCGCGCGCTACTGGATCGGCAGAGAAGCAGGCGGAATCGTTAGTGATTAACAATGGCAATCCGGATCCGTTTGAGTCTCTGACAAAGCCTGACCTTTCCGTTAATACGGCGCTGGATCCGCTGGTTACCAAGTCATTGGATGAATACACCACCACCAACAGCCCCGCAGAGGCTGCCTTCTTGTCGAGTGTTGGTGCAGAACAGGCAGATCGGAACATTCGCAACCTGCTCTATCAGGACAATAAGCAGGAGCCGGAAAGCCGAAGCGATTCCAGCGCACTTGAAACATTGCTGGGTAATGATAAGAAGACAGAACCGGTTGTTGATCCCAAAGCGGAAGCAGAACGGATTCGCGACAATAAGGACGAAGGCAAGTCAGTCACAGATGGTGAGGTGAAGACCATCGAAAACAAACCCGCCAGCGTGATAGATCAGCTGTTCAAATAAATGAGCAAACGACCTCTCTTTTTAGGAATAATTCTGGTTGCTGTTTTGGCATGTGCAGCGGCATTCTACTATGTTTTTTCGGGTGGCAATTCGGATAAGAGCCGTCAGGACATCAACAAGATTGAAGCGTTTACGCTGAGTAATGGTATGCAGGTGATTGTGGCGCCTAATCATCGCGTGCCAGCGGTCAGCCATATCATCTGGCTATCTGTAGGGGCGACGGATGATCCGGCTGGAAAGTCGGGTCTTGCCCATTATCTTGAGCATCTGATGTTTAAGGGTACATCGCAGGTGCCTGAAGGTGAGTACTCCAAACGGATTGAGCGGATTGGCGGCAATCAGAATGCGTTCACGGGTCCAGACTTCACAGGCTATTATGTCAATGTTGCTAAAGAGCATTTAGAAGAAGTGATGCGGCTTGAATCTGACCGCTTCCAGCATCTCCAGCCCTCGCTGGAACAGAGTTTGAAAGAGCGGGACGTGATTGTTGAAGAGCGGCGGATGCGAATTGAGAACAGCCCCCCTGCGCTGTTGTTTGAGCAGGTAAATGCGACGCTGTTTCAGCATCACCCCTACCGTATTCCGATTATTGGCTGGGCGCATGAGATGAAGAAGCTCGAGCCTAGCGATGCGATGATGTTTTACCATGAGTATTATCACCCGGGGAACATGACGTTGGTGGTTGCTGGCGATGTGACTGCGGCAGAACTAAAACCGCTGGCGGAGCAGTATTATGGCAGCATCCCCGCAAAAGAGCCGATCAGACACCGTTGGTTGGAGGAGCCACCGTTGCGTGCGGAGAAGATGGTGATTCTTCGTAGTGCGCAGCAGAAACAAATGATCTGGAGCCGTCATTATATCGCGCCGAATCTGGTGTATGGTGAAACATCGCACGCATTACCGCTGATGCTGCTGGAGCAATGGTTAGGCGGAGGCAAAACCAGCCTGCTTTATCAATCATTGGTAGAAAAGCAGAAGATAGCCGTTAATGTGTCTGTTGAATATTCGCCTCTTGCGCGCGGGCCTAGCCAATTCATTATTTATGTGATGCCCGCAGATGGCGTCACGCCGGAACGTATTGCTCAGGCAGTGGACGACTCACTCAAAATTGCCACGGATACATTGATTAATAGTGAGCGGCTTAATCGGGTGAAAACCCTGTTAAAAGCCGATGTGATTTACGCTCAGGACGGGCTGCAGGCGGTGGGGCAGTTTGTGGGCTATCTGTCGGCATTGGGGGTGAGTCTGGATTACTATACCAACTGGGTGTCTTATGTTGAGTCCGTTACGGCGGAACAAATTCAACAGGCGGCAGAGGCGGTGCTGATCAAATCGCAATCGGTGACGGCGCATCTGATACCGGAGGCAGGCGCGTCCGCTGCGGCAACCAACGCGGGCGTCCCATTTACAGGATATGATAATGTACAGGTTCATTAAAACAGCCCTTCTGATGGTGGGGTTGGGGCTATGTGTGGCGCAAGCGGCGCTGGCGCTTGAAGTGAAAGAATTTTCAGCGGCAAAGAACGTCAAAGCGTGGATGGTCGAAGATTATCACGTGCCGGTCGTGCGTGTTTCCATCACCTTCAAAGATGCAGGTGCGGCCAGCGATCCAAAAGGGCTTGAGGGTCGTGCGGCGATGGTGGCTGAGATGCTGCTGGAGGGAACGACTAAGCTGGATGCAGAATCGTTTAACAAGGCACTGGAAGAGGGAGCCATTGAGCTGGATGCGTCGATCACGGCCGATTATTTTACGCTGACCCTTCACACGCTGGCTGAAAACAAGGAGCGTGCTGTTGAATTGATGCGGCAGGCCTTGCATGAGGCGGCCATGTCTCCTGCCAAGTTGGATGAAGTAAAACAACGGATCAAAGCGGCGATTAAACAACGCGAATCAAACCCGGGGTATGTGGCGCAGATGGAATGGGCAGCGCTGGCCTTTCCGGCCCATCCCTATAGTCGACCCATTTATGGCTCGCAAAGCAGCATTGAGCAGCTGACGCTTGATCAGCTGAATCATTATCGCCAGACACATTTGACACGCCAGAATGCGGTGGTGTCGGTGGTTGGTGCAATAGAGGAATCCGAGGCAGAAACGCTGTTGCAACGAGTGTTGCAGCCATTACCAGAGTCATTTGTTCCGGATGCGCCAGTCGCCGATCATGAATTGCCCGTTCAGGCAGAAACCAAACAGGTAGCTCGTGAGGTGCCGCAAAGCGTTGTTATATTCGGGAAAAAAGGCATCACACGTCAGGACAAAGACTTTTATGCGGCCTATGTAGCCAATTATATTCTTGGCGGCAAAGGGCTCAATTCACGACTGAGTGAGGCAATTCGTCAAACGCATGGACTGGCGTATGATGTGTCATCAGAACTCCAGCCCATGGCGCATGCAGCAGTTTGGCAGGGGGCATTTGGTACGCGGCATGGTGGCGAGCAGAAGGCGATTGCTTTGCTGCAAGAGAATATGCAGGCGATTTCTGAGCAGGGTATCACCAAGGAAGAGTTTGATGCGGCAATCAGCTATATTACGGGGTCTTATCCCCTGAATCTGGATCGCAGCGAGTCGATCGCAACTTATTTGACCCTCATGCAGCTTCACGGTCTGGGTAGGGATTATTTCGAGAAGCGTAATCAATATTTTTATGATGTCACGCTGGATCAGGTGAATCGAGTGGTAAAGACCCTGTTCAATCCGCAATCATTGATTCTGGTGCGGGTTGGGCAACCCGACGAGGTGAAGGAATAGCCATGTTGACGCAGCATCTGTTTAATTTGTCTTCGATGCGTCCAGAAGAGCAATCGCGCCACCAGCAGTATCTGGCGGCGCTTCCCAAATCGCATGCGGCGCTGAAACAACGCTACGACAATCAATCGCTGCCGCTCTTGCAATTGCCGCATCGGCTGGATGATCTGGATAGGATTGCTCAGGCGGCAGAAACGATCAAGGCAAGCGCTAAGGCGCTGGTGGTATGCGGCACTGGGGGATCCAGTCTGGGGGGGCAAGCGCTGGTGGCACTCAGTGATGCGGCGTTTCCCATCACCTTCATGGATAATGTTGATCCGCATACGATGGGTCGTTTTTTGAATCGTGCATCAATCGCAGATATCCATTTTCTGTTCATCAGCAAATCGGGCGGCACCGCAGAAACGCTGAGTCAGGCGTTGTTGTTGCTGAGCGCGATTGAAACCGTCAAGGGTGCGGAGGCGATAGCACGGCAGTGCCATGCCATCGTTGAGCCCGGATCAAGCGCGCTACGGCAGCTTGCAGAGCGCTATCATATTCCGGTGCTGGATCATGATCCGGGGGTGGGGGGGCGCTTCTCGGTGCTTTCCTGCGTGGGATTGTTACCTGCTGCCGTGGGAGGGCTTGATATTACCAGTATCAGAAAAGGGGCAGCAAAAGCGCTCGATCAGGCGCTGGATAACACCAAAGCGCCACCGTTGCTGGGTGCGGCATGGCAGTGCGCGCTGATGAAAACGAGACCCGTGAGTATCTGGATGCCTTATTGCGACCGCCTGCAGGTGTTTGGTGCGTGGGTGCAGCAGCTTTGGGCAGAGAGTCTGGGCAAATCTGGTTATGGGTCTACGCCGGTGCGTGCTGTCGGGGCCGTGGATCAGCATAGCCAGCTTCAGCTGTATCTGGATGGGCCGCAGGATAAAAGCTTCAACCTTATCAGCCCACCTTCCTGCTCGCAGGGTGCGGTGATTAACACCCGAGGCATAGCGGCGCTTGATTATCTGGAAGGTAAACGCATCGCGGATGTAATGGAGGCGTTGCATCATGGTACGCGTGAAACGCTGAGCCGCCATTTGTTGCCATTGCGCAGTTTTGAACTCACGCAGCTGGATGAGATGAGCCTGGGCTGGTTGATGATGCATGCGATGATCGAGACCATTATATCTGCGCAGCTGCTTGAAATTGATGCGTTTGATCAGCCAGCTGTGGAAGAAGGAAAACAACTGGCGCGGGACTTTTTGCGCGCCACGCAGTAAGAGGGCGGCCGATGGCCATACGCATTCTGCCAGAGACGTTAATCAACCAGATTGCTGCCGGCGAGGTGATTGAGCGGCCCGCATCTGTGGTGAAAGAGCTAGTTGAAAATGCCATTGATGCAGGCGCCACGCAGATTGACGTGCAGCTGCACGGTGCAGGCAAAACACTCATCCAGATTCGCGACAACGGGTGCGGTATGACGGCAGAAGAGCTGGCGCTGGCCACGAAACGTCACGCCACCAGCAAGCTGCCCACCGATGATTTGTGGATGATTGCACATCTGGGGTTTCGCGGCGAGGCGCTGCCTTCCATCGGATCGATTAGCCGGATGACGATTACCACCCGCACCTCGGCGTGCCCGCACGCATGGCGTATAACGATTGAAGGTGGGGTTGCAAGCGCCATAGAGCCGGCAGCAGGGGAAGTGGGGACGACCATTGAGGTGCGCGACGTATTTTATGCGACGCCGGCCCGCCTGAAATTTCTCAAATCAGACCGCACCGAAACGACGCAGGCTCATGAGGTGGTGCAGCGTTTAGCCATGGCACATCCGCGCATCGGGTTTCGCACCATTTCAGATGGCCGTACCTTGTCTGCCTATGCTGCAACGCAGGGTGAGCTGCTTGAGTGCGAGACGCGCAGGCAGGAACAGGTGATGGGAAAGGAATTTACCGATAACGCATTGGCGATTGATACGCTACGCGAAGGAATTCGCCTGAAGGGATTTGCTGCGGTACCGACCTTTAATCGCGGTACGGCATCGCAGCAGTATCTGTTTGTCAATGGCAGGCCAGTGCGTGATCGGTTGTTGCTGGGCGTTATTCGTGCTGCCTATCAGGATTTTCTGGCGCGGGATCGCTATCCCGTGGTGGTGCTGTTTCTGGAAGTGCCGCAGGATGCGGTGGATGTGAATGTGCACCCCGCCAAGGCGGAAGTGCGCTTTCGCGATACGGGTCTGGTGCGGGGGTTGATTCTGGGTGCCCTGAAACATGCGCTGGCAGATGCCGGACATCGCGCCTCTACTACAGTGGCAAGTGCGGCGCTGCGTTCATTTGCGCCCTCGGCGGCACCGTCTTATTACTCAACCCTCGCATTTTCCGTTCCGCGCGGCAATTTGGCAGAATCCGAAGTTGCTGCATTTTATGCGCCGATGGCAGGGACAGCCGAGCTGCTTTCCTCGCCACCGCAACACACATCACACGCCCCGCCTACCACAACAGCAACCTGTATGTCGATGGCCGCCTATCCTTTGGGCGCTGCCTGTGCGCAGCTGCATGAGACATACATCATTGCACAAACCCACACCGGCATGGTGATTGTCGATCAACATGCCGCGCATGAACGGCTGTTGTATGAGCGCATGAAACAGCAGATGGCCGCGCAGGGGATTGCCCGTCAGGCACTATTGATTCCGGAAGTGGTGGAAATCGGCGAAGACATGGCATCCAAGCTACTGCAAAGAAAAGAAGAATTCGAGAGAATGGGCTTGATTATGGAGCCGTTTGGCGAAGGAGCCATTTTGGTGCGTGAAACTCCAGCTTTATTGAAAGATATGAATGTTCAGCAGCTTATACGTGATTTGGTGGATGACCTTGAAGAATGGGGAGAAACGCTAACACTGGCTGAAAAAATGGAGCATGTGTGCGGCACAATGGCCTGCCATGCAAGCGTGAGAGCCGGCCGCCGGCTGACGCTGGATGAAATGAATGCGCTATTGCGTCAAATGGAGGCCACCCCGCATTCTGGCCAGTGCAACCATGGGCGCCCAACTTACGTTGAGCTTCCATTGGTAGATATTGAAAAACTATTTGGCCGGCGGGGATAAATCGCTATAGTGCGCGGCATATGTACGCGGTGTATTACATTATTCTCATGATTTCGACAGTGATCTTTTCGCTGGCAGCGGTTGGGACAGCTTATTTTATGCTGACCCGCATGGCCATGCTGGATGCTCCGACTGAACGTAGCAATCACAAGCAGCCCGTGCCAACGGGTGCTGGTGCAGCATTCATGCTTACCGGTATCGGATTTTTAATGGTAGCGGGCGCGCCGGCAAATTTGCTGGTGGCTGCCTTGTTGTTGATGGTGGTTTCCTTTATTGATGATATGCGTTCGCTGCCAGTGTTGCGCCGTTTAGGAGTACAGTTGATGGCGGTGATCATTGCATTACCAGAGCTGCACGGGCCGGTGTTTCAGGGAGTATTGCCGTTGTGGCTCGACCGCGCGGTGGTGTTGCTAGCGTGGATGTGGTTTATCAATCTGTATAATTTTATGGATGGAATTGACGGCATTACCATCGGTGAGACCGTGGGCATAGGCATGGGGCTGGCCGTATTGGGATTGTTTGTGGAAACGGTGCCGCGCGCAATTGCGATTGATGCGCTGATAATGGTAGCAGCGGTGATAGCCTTTTATCCATGGAATCGGCATCCGGCCAAGCTGTTTATGGGTGATTCGGGGAGCGTGACGCTGGGGTTTATTATGGCGTTCCTGCTCTTTAGCCTTTCGACGCACGGTCATTGGGCGGCGGCACTGATTCTGCCGGCGTATCATGTGAGCGACGCAACATTTACGCTTATCAAGCGATTGCTGGCGGGCAAGAAAATCTGGGAAGCGCATTCTGAACACGCGTATCAGCGGGCCGTTCGCAGCGGGCGTTCGCATGATCAGGTGGTCTTCAACATTTATCTGCTCAATGGCGGATTGATTGCGCTGGCCGCGGTGAGCGCCTTCTTCCCCAAAATGGCCATCGTGGCGGTGCTGGCAGCCTATTTTGCCAGCGCGGTTGTGATCGCGCGTTTTCGCACCCTTGCTCCGGTGGCGCACCGTGAAACCCCGTATACTGCGTAACAGCGTTATTCTGGCTTTAGACGCCGCTATGGCGGCGGCGAGCTTCGTGGTAGCGCTTTATCTGCGTTGGGCGGATGCGATGTGGGTGCATGCCAGAGATTATTGGTGGCAAGGCGCGGTGCTGATGGCTGTGGTGATGGCGCTGCTGTTGCTGCTGACGCGTTATTATCGACGCCTGTGGCGATATATTTCCCTCAAAGACATGGTCGACCTCACCAAAGTGGCGCTGGCGGCGTTGGTAATTTTTTATGCCATGATGTTCCTGACCACGCGACTTGAGATGTTGCCGCGCTCGGTGCCGGTAATTCAGGCGTTGGTGTTGCTCGCCGTTTTATGCGCGCCGCGGTTTGCCTATCGGGCGCTGCACGAACACCGCCTGCAACTGCCCAAAGGAAAACAAGTGCCGGTGCTGTTGATCGGTGCGACTGCCGACGCAGAATCTTTCATCCGTGAGTCAATGCGCAGCCCCTCTTTCCCGTATCGGGTGGTGGGGATTGTGGCGACCGAAGATGCCATGATCGGACACAACATTCATAATGTCCGCGTGTTTGGCGGCATTAAGGATATCCCGGCGATTTTGCGCAAACTCAAGCGGCGCGATGATCCGCCGCAACGCATGATTATTGCTGATCCCTATCTGGATGGCGATCATATCCGCAGCATCCTTGAAATGTCGGATCAGGAGGGGGTGGCGTTGGCGCGCATGCCGCAGCTGAGTGATTTGACGCGCGGTGACCGCGACAAATTTGATATTCGCCCTATCGATGTGGAAGACATTCTGGGGCGGCCTCAGATGAAACTGGATCTGGAATCCATGCGTGCGGTGATTGCCGGAAAAACGGTGCTGATTACGGGCGCAGGCGGTTCTATAGGCAGTGAGCTGGTGCGTCAGGTTGCAGCGTTCTCGCCGACGCGGGTGGTGCTGTTTGATCAGGGCGAGTTCAACCTCTATGCGATTGATCGTGAGCTGGCAGAGAAACATCCGGATTTGCCGCGTCATGCGGTGATTGGCGATGTGCGCGATGCAACAGGCGTGCAGCATATGATGTCGGCCTGCAGGCCGCAGGTTGTGTTTCATGCGGCGGCGCTCAAGCATGTGCCGCTATGCGAAACCAATGTGGAAGAAGCGATCCTGACCAATGTGATCGGCACGCGGCATGTAGTCGATGCCTGCGTGGCAAGCGGTGTGGAGCTGATGGTTCAGATTTCAACCGACAAAGCGGTGAACCCCACCAATGTGATGGGTGCATGCAAGCGAGTCGGCGAATATTACTGTCAAGCGCTGGGGCAATCGAGCGCGACCACACGCTTCATCACCGTCCGCTTCGGCAATGTGCTGGGGTCAACCGGTTCGGTGGTGCCTTTGTTCCAGCAGCAGCTGAAGCAGGGTGGGCCGCTGACCATCACCCATCCGGATATGACCCGTTACTTCATGAGCATCCGTGAAGCCGTGCAGCTTGTCATTCAGGCGGCGGCGCTGGGTCAGAAGCAGACGGAGCAGCCAGCACCTATTTTTGTGCTGGATATGGGAAGCCCAATTCGCATTGCTGATCTGGCGCAGCAAATGATTCGCCTCGCCGGATTGCGTGTGGGTGCCGATATAGAGATTGTCTATACAGGGTTGCGTCCGGGCGAGAAGCTCTATGAAGAATTATTCTATGATGCAGAAGCGCTCGCCAAAACTGATCACGCCAGCATTCATCTGGCGGCGGCGCGCCAAGGTGAGCTGAGTATGATCCGGCGCACGATGGATGCCATGCACCAGTCAGCTTTATCACGCGATTCAAAAGCGGCATTGGCGCTGCTTCAGCAGTTGATTCCCGAATATCAACCCCAGTCTAACACCGAAGAGAAGAAAGCCGTCTGATGCAGCAGGACATAGAAATTAAACGCGCATTATTATCTGTCTCCGACAAAACGGGCATTGTAGAACTCGCACAAACACTGGCGGCACGGGGGGTGCATATTCTGTCTACGGGGGGCACGGCAAAATTGCTGCGCGAGAAAGGCATCTCTCTTACCGAAGTTTCCGAGCATACCGGATTTCCCGAAATGATGGATGGGCGTGTGAAAACC